>ULJD01018401.1_pt1 | contig 15708 bp, 20 predicted proteins | sample 1950801 | NCBI WGS metagenome assembly ULJD01 (sample SAMEA4835464, study PRJEB28245) | human gut metagenome | biome: gut microbiome; material: fecal sample | place: Denmark | collected 2008 | reverse complement strand
AGATCGGTTCCTTGTCCCTGCGTATCTCCACCGTCAAAAGCCTTGCCATCAATATAACCGACATAATCAATGTTTACCTTGTCACCGTCTTTTACCGTCAGGCTGGAGTCTGTGCTGTAATCCGTTTCCGTGGAACTGCTGGAGGATTCGGAGGAATCCGATGCAGAGGTTTCCGTGGAAGTGCTGTCTGCTTCGGTGGAACCGGTCAGGGAAGCGGATGAATTTTCCGTGGTTGTCTCGTTTTTGTTGTCTGATTTTTTGGACGAAGAGGATGCCACACAGATTGCGATTGCCAGAATTGCCACACAGGCAATTGCCACACCGCAGCCAATCATCTTTTTCGATGGAGCTTCTTTTATCGACGGGTGTGTCTTTTCATAGAGGGCTTTGGTCAGTTTGGCAAGCATCTTTTTATCTTCAATCTGCATCAGGCTGCCGCGACGGTTTTTACTGTATTTGTTTTCTTTGATGCGTTCCTCCAACCGGTCAATGACGGTTTTTCCGGAAGCATTTTTCACATACAGGTCAAAGCCGCTGGCGGAAAGATAATCCAGTTTTTTCTCACAGTCCGCAGATATGGCAGCAAGAAAATACAGCTGCACCAGATCCGTGCTGGACATCGTACCGGCAGGAATTTCTTTTACTGTTTTTAATACATCCAGAGAATATTGTGCAAGTTCCGGATAGCGTTCTTTTACCTTCTTTTGTTCAATTAAAATATGCAGCATACTGATGCAGCCACATGCGCATGCAAGTGTAAAAAGTGTATTGCAGACATCATCATCCTGAAGCAGAAACTGTTTTCGGAATTTTGTCAGGCACTGGTTGACAAATACTTTGCTTTGTGAAGAGTCGGACTGATTACAGAAAATTTCCGGATCAAGGAAATTTTCCTGCCTGGCAACAGACTGCAGGATCTCCATATTCTGCAGAGAAACCAGCTGCTGATAGGTAGCAGTTTTTTCATCTTCCGGAATATCTTTTAAAATACCGTGCTGGATCAGATATAAAACTTCTTCGCGCTGATAGGTGCGGATGGCACGGTTTAAGTTTTCTAAAGTAAGTTCCGGCTTTTCTTTTTTATTTTTTCCCATAGGTAATAACCTCCGTTTCAATCTGGAGATATTTTCGTATGAAGTTGTGTCTATTTGATGAAAATTGCGGGGAGGACACAAAAAGTTCACGAATCGACAGAAAATCAGATGTTACATGGAAGCCTGAAACCGGAATTCCCCATGATCTGCAAAGAATCCATAGACACCATGGTATTTTTCGACAACAGAGATCATGCTTTGTACGCCGATGCCGTGGTTGACGGAACGGGATATCGGAATATCATCTGCAAAAACGACAGGTTGTTCATAACTGTTTTTTATCTGGATACATAACTGTGTATTTTTCTCATATACCTTAAGTGAAATATAGCGTTGGGACTGCGGGTTCATCTGCTGGCAGGCATGAAGTGCGTTTTCAAGTGCATTGGCAAATAAACTGCACAGATCTGTAATCTGAAAGCGGGAAAATTCGGTCGCAGTAATGGAAATCTGCATTGGAATGTGGTTTACGGCAGCCTGATTGGCGTAGGAGGACACAATCAGATTGACCGATTCGTTGACACAGTAGCGAATGACAGAACTGTGTTCAAGATTGGTACAGATTTCGTGGATGTAAGAAGCCGCTTCTTTTGGGTTATTCTGATCCAGACAACTCTGGATGAAATTCATATGATGCCGCAGGTCATGCCTGTAAATGGCTGCCTGCTGCTGGAAAGCGGAAAGCTGGGAAATTTCTTTCTGTGCCTGTGTGGCAGCTGTAGTAAGCAGAATATTTTCCCGTTCTGCCTTATTTTTTTCACTTGAAAATTTAAGGGAGAGAACAGACAGAATAAAAAAGGATACGACAAGAAAACTGTCCATAAAGTCAATAACGACTGCACCGCCCGTGTAGAGCAGATCCGTGTAGACAGTAAACGTGTATTCCAGGACATAGTATACCAGCGGAAGCAGGAAAAACAAAAGCAGTGTCGTGCGGCTTTCATATTTCAGCCGGATGATATACGGTGAGACAAACCGGATCACAAGAACAAGAAGCGGAATGGTAATAATGATGGAGGCAATGTACGATACAACGGGATTTCTGTCAAAAAAGAAAGCAACAAAGGTGCCAAACCATTTGCGTGGCGTGCACAGCAGATATGCAGACAAAACGGAGATGGCAGAGATTGACAGATTCCGGTGAAACCGCAGGAAAATTAAGAGAATCAAAGGAAGGTGGATCAGAAACGGATAGCATTTGTAAAGCACCGACTCCCCCATGATCAGATAAAAAAGAAGCTGGGCAATGCCAAAGAAAAAAAGCGTCAGGACATAGACACGCTTATGATCGCAAAAACCGATGTCGGCAAAATACAGTGCCGCCACGATGCCGAAAAATAATACAAAAGCATAATTAACTAAAGAAAAAACGGATGAAAGTTCAGGCATAATCATTCCTCCATCTGAAAAGCGAGATAATGTTTTTTAATATCGGCAACCCTGCGCTGTGCAAGTGGAACGTTTGTGCCGTTGTGAAGACACATATCCATTGTGCCGATTGAGCGGATATAGTTCATATTTACAAGGAACGAGCGGTGCACCTGAATAAATTCCCGGTGTTGCAGAAGGCTGTCGCATACGGACGAGAACAGTTCTGTGCAGACGATCTGTTCCCTTCCACTCGTGTAGTAGATAACTTTGCGGTTCTGGGCTTCTACATAGATCAGTTCGGACAGGGGAATTTTATGTACGCCAATCCGGCTTTTTAGTACAAGAAAATGCCCCTGTTCCTGTGTTTTTGCCCGTAGGATGTCATCCATGGCAGCAAAGAAAGCGTTGGAGGATACCGGCTTCATCAGATAATTAGTGGCCTTTACCGTATAACTTTCCACCGCAAAATCCGATGAGGTTGTAAGAAAAATAATATCGGCAGCATGGTCGAATGTACGAATTTCGCGTGCAAGCTACATGCCGGTCATATGTGGCATGAGGATGTCTAGCAGATAAATGTCGAATCGTTCCTTTGATGCCCGCAGGGCAAGTTCACAGCTGCTGTGATATTCTTTATATGTAAGCGAAATATTGTGAGTTTTCTGATAACTGTCCAAAAGCGACCGTATGTTGGACAATTCCTTCTCATCGTCATCACATAAGGCAATTTTCATAGGGAATCTCCTTCGTTTTCGATACATTTATTATACCGTAGCATAGGACAAATTACTATAGAAATCTGCTGTCATTTATGCACCGATAAAATCATCCGTCAGTTTTCCGTGTTTTTCATAGTTGGTGACCCGTGCAATGTGATTATCCGCATCGACAAAAACAACTTTCGGGTGATGTTCTTTTGCTTCTTCCGGTGTCATCTGTGCATAGCACATGAGAATGACATGATCGCCCACAGCGACCTGACGGGCGGCGGCACCGTTTAAACAGATCATGCCGGAACCGGCTTCCCCTGCGATGGTGTAAGTTTCAAAGCGGTTGCCGTTTTCTACATCGACGATCTGTACCAGCTCATATTCTAAAATGCCGGCAGCTTCTAAGAGATCGGTATCGACGGTAATACTGCCGACATAATTGAGATCCGCCTGTTTTACCACAGCCCGGTGAATTTTTCCTTTTAACATATTGTACTGCATGAGTAATCTCCTATTTTTCCACGATAAAGTTATCGATCAGTCTGGTTTTGCCAATGTATACGGCAATGGCTACAAGAATGGAACCTTCGAGTTTTTCGACCGGAGTAATGGTGTCAAAGTCAACGACATCCACGTAATCAATCCTGGCAAGCGGCTCTTTTTCAATCTCTGCTGTGATTGCAGACTTGATGACACAAGCGCGTGTTTCTCCGGCATCCACAAGGGCTTTTCCAGCTTTTAAACTGCGGTTTAACACAAGTGCCGCCTGACGTTCTTCGCCGTTTAAATAAGTGTTTCTGGAGCTCTTTGCCAGTCCGTCATCTTCACGGATGATCGGGCAGCCGATGATCCGGGTATCCACATTTAAGTCTTTGACCATGCGACGGATGACGGCAAGCTGCTGGGCATCTTTCTGGCCAAAGTATGCGCGGTCCGGAGTTACAATGTGGAAGAGTTTCAATACAACGGTCTGCACGCCGCGGAAGTGAATCGGACGGCTTTTTCCACAGAGTTCGGTGGTAAGACCATTCATATCCACATAGGAACAGAAGCCATCGGCATACATTTCCTCCGGTTCCGGATGAAAGATGATATCTACACCTGCAGCTTCGCACAATGCAGCATCTTTTTTGAGGTCGCGCGGATAACTCTCCAGATCTTCGGTTGGTCCGAACTGCATCGGGTTTACAAAAATACTGACAACGACACGGTCATTTTCTTTTCTGGCTGCGTCGATCAGACTTTTGTGTCCTTCATGCAGATAGCCCATGGTCGGTACGAATCCGACGGTTAATCCTTCTTTTTTCCATGCCTTTACGGCAGCTCTTACTTTACTGATTTCTCCATATATTTCCATTTTATAATCTCCTGATTTTCATTGTAATTTGGTTTTATTGTTATTTGACAAAAACAATGCGAATGATTCCGTAGGAATGTCTTAATATAATTTATCCAGAACGGTTTCATCCATTTTGAAGGTATGCTCAGCAGCAGGGAACGTTCCGGCAGCAACTTCTTCTTTATAAGTGCGGAATGCCTCGCGCATCTGCTCACCGACCTGTGCAAACTGCTTGACAAATTTCGGCTTCATGTTGGAATACATGGCAAGCATATCCTGATAGACAAGTACCTGTCCGTCGCATCCGGCACCGGCACCGATTCCGATGGTCGGGATATGAATACTCTCTGTAATCTTTGTGGCAAGGGCCTGCGGCACACATTCTAAGACAACGGCAAAAGCTCCGGCTTCCTCAACGGCACGCGCATCATCAAGCAGTTTCTGTGCGGCAGCTTCGCCTTTTCCCTGTACCTTAAATCCGCCAAAGGCATTGACAGACTGCGGGGTCAGACCGAGATGGGCACAAACAGGGATGGAAGCGTCTACGATGGCTTTGATCTGAGGGCAGACTTCTTTTCCGCCTTCCAGCTTGACTGCCTGTGCACGGCCTTCTTTCATCAGGCGTCCGGCATTGACAACCGCGTCATAGACGGAAGTCTGGTAAGACATAAAAGGCATGTCGGTGATGAGGAGTGTATCTTTGATGCCGCGGGCAACCGCTGCGCTGTGATGGATCATGTCCTCCATGGTGACGGAGAGCGTGTCTTCGTATCCTAAAACGACCATTCCGAGGGAATCGCCGACGAGAATGGCATTGACACCTGCCTCATCAATAAGTCTGGCAGTAGAATAATCGTAGGCAGTCAGCATGGAAAGCTTTTCGCCCTTGTCTTTAGCTTCCTGAAAAGTTACAACCGTATTTTTCATTTATGAGATCCTCCATTTTCTTTTTCCTGTTTATCAGCAAGTAAAACATGTCTCATGTTTTCATAATTCTGTGCTGGATTTTTTCCTTCTGCAATTGCCAGAAGCCGTGTGCCGAGCATGCGGTACAAAGCGGCATCTTCTGTGTTTAAACAGTGTAAGTGCTTTTCCACGGTTGCGACATCTCCACGCTCAATCGGACCGGTCAGTGCATGGACACAGCCCTGCGAGAGCACATTTTCGATGTTCTGACGGACCAGTGCAGCAGTTGCCGCAACGGCTTTTTTGCGGGAAAATCCGCAGTCTTCGAGAAGCCGGTACCCAGTATCAAGTACCGCGATCACCTGATTGCTTAAGATGCTGGCAGCTGCATGATATTCTGGCTTGGCTGCGGCATCAATCCGGCAGACTTCATTTCCATAGGAAGTGAGTAAGTCGGTGATGACCTGTACGGCATGTGGGTGGCCTTCCACGGTAAAAAATGCATGTTCTAATTGCTGGTATGATGAAAATTTGTTACTGAACGGTAACATGGGATGAACCGAGCAGCAGGATACTCCTGCTTCTTTGGCTCCGGAAAATGAATCGGATGAAAGTGCGCCACTACAATGACATATAATCTGATTCCTGTGTGACATGCCTTTGATTTCTTCCCATACGGGTACAAGGAGCGAATCGGGTGTCGTGATGAAGAGGATGTCTGATTCACGCACCAGTTGCTGCACCTGATCGAAACCGGCAGTCTGTGTAAACGCGGCGGCTTCTTCTGCAGCCGCGGCATTGGTATCATAATATCCCACAAGGTCTGCGTTTTTACTCCGGAAATATTTTCCAAGGGAGCAGCCTACGCGCCCTGCGCCTATGATTCCTGTTTTCATGCTACCACCTTCCTTCTGGTAATTAAATGGATCGGATCCTGTGTAACAGGTGTCCGTCGAAATCCTGTGTAAAGGTGACTCACATATTCATTTGGGGCGATACATCATAAATATACCGCAGTCGATACAGTTTCTGTATGAATACCGTTCAGAACCCACTATAACATAATCTTGGGAAAAACTCAAATAAAGTTAAAGAAAAGGCTTGAAAATCCGCATAAAACATGGTATAGTATATCCTCGTGATAACTATTTTTTCCTTGTTCACAGGCATAATCCTGTGAGCCAGAGACCAAAAGGAGGTAACATTTCGCATGAACAAGTATGAATTAGCACTCGTTGTCAGTGCAAAGATCGAAGATGATGCGAGAACAGCAACCGTTGAGAAAGCAAAAGAGTATATCACTCGTGCAGGCGGTACTGTTACAGAAGTTGAAGAATGGGGTAAGAAGAAGTTAGCTTACGACGTTCAGAAGATGAGCGAAGCATTCTACTACTTCATCCAGTTCGACGCAGCATCGGATGCTCCGGCTAAGCTTGAGCAGGATGTCCGTATCATGGACAACGTTCTTCGTTTCTTATGCGTTAGAAAAGACGAGCAGTAGTATAAGAAAGTAGGAGATTGTATGAATAAAGTCATTCTTATGGGTAGATTAACCAGAGACGCAGAAGTTCGTTACTCTCAGGGGGAGAGTTCCAGTGCGATTGCAAGATTTACACTGGCAGTTGACCGTCGGTTCCGCCGGAACAATGAGGATCAGACAGCGGATTTCATTAGTTGTGTTGCATTTAGCAAGACAGCAGAGTTTTTGGAGAGATTTGGCCGCAAGGGAACCAAGTTCGTTCTCGAGGGTCATATCCAGACAGGCAGTTATACAAACAAGGATGGACAGCGCGTTTACACCACAGATGTTGTGGCAGAGAACGTAGAATTTGCGGAGAGCAAAAATGCAGCCGGTGGAAATGCTGATTTCGGCGGTGCACCTTCTGCTCCATCACCAAGCGGAGCTGCCGGAGATGGCTTCATGAATATTCCGGATGGAATTGATGAAGAATTACCATTCAACTAAATGCTCCATAGAGCATAACATCATATAGGAGGTTAAAGAACATGGCTTTCAATAAAACAGCTGAAGGATCTTCCATGAAGAGAAGACCAATGCGTAGAAGAAAAAAAGTATGTGTATTCTGTGGCAAAGATAATGTCATCGATTATAAAGATATCAACAAGTTAAAGAGATACATCTCTGAGAGAGGAAAGATCCTTCCTCGTCGTATCACAGGAAACTGTGCAAAGCATCAGAGAGCTCTTACCGTTGCTATCAAGAGAGCACGTCATCTGGCTATGATGCCATACGTTTGCGAATAGGTCTAGTAATACCAAGGGTTTCAGCGTTTGGAAACGTAGCGTTGACACAAGTTTGACACAACATTTGACCAACGATTCAGAAGATGGATCGTTGGTCTTTTTTTATGTAATGACATAGTGACAATATCTAATAATGTTAAGTTGGTTTATTATGGGAAAGAATAAAATTATGGCATATTATACTTGATTAAGAACTATAGCAATGATACAATAATACAAAATGTTGACATCAAATACATTTTTACTTTCCAAAATGTTGATAATACGCACTGGTAGAAAGAAATTTTGTTGATGGGGGTATTATGTTAAAAAGAAAAGCAATTGCTTCAATAAAAAACTGGGTTAACACAAAAAATAAAAAATGCCTTGTTGTACAGGGAGCCAGGCAAACAGGAAAAACATATATTATTGAACGGTTTGCAGAAGACAATTATGAGGAACTGCTTGAAATCAACTTTAAGCAGATGGTTTCTGCCGTTGACATTTTTTCCGGTGATCTTACGGTAGATAATATGGTTATGGCTATGCGTTTCCGCTTTCCTGAAAAGAAAATTCTGCCAGGGAAAACTTTGATTTTTCTCGATGAGATTCAAGAGTGCCAGGAAGCAATCACATCCCTTAAATTCTGGGCAATCGATAACAGATATGATGTTATTGTGTCGGGATCGCTTCTTGGAATCGATTATAAACGTGCATCGTCTTATCCGGTCGGTTATGTTGATTATCTGAGAATGTATGGGATTGATTTTGAAGAGTTTCTCTGGGGAATGGGGATTTCTGAAGACATGATCGGAAACCTCTGCGGATATCTGGAATCAAAGACCGTGATACCTGAGGCGATTCATTCCCAAATGATGAATTATTACAGACAGTATATAGCAATAGGTGGTATGCCGGAAGCTGTACAGAAATATGTAGATACAAAGGATTTCAGAGAGGTTGATAAGATACAGAGGAGCCTCTTATTGGGATATCAGTATGATATAGCACATTATGCAACTGCGGAAGAAAAGGTAAAAGCAGAGAAATGTTATCTTTCACTTGCAAAGCAGCTGCTTGATAAAGAAAACCACAAATTTCAATATAAAGAAGTTGAGCATGGAGGCAGAGCACAAAAGTATTTTTCAAGTATTGAGTGGTTGCTTCGTGCAGATATGGTACATTTAAGTAAACTTGTGACGGATGTCAGATTTGATCTGGATGATTATGCAAGAGATGATTTTTTCCGGGCTTATACAACTGATTTATCATTGTTGATGGCGATGAAGGACTTTTCATTAAAACAGCATATTGTAGAAAACACTTTAGAGGGAAATTCCAAAGGCGGTATCTATGAATATGCAATAACAGATGCTCTGTATAAAAAGGGATATCAGTTATATTTTTATAAAAATGAGACAACGAAAAGAGAAATAGATGTAGTGATCCAAAAAGATGGAATGGTAGTTCCGATTGAAGTAAAAGGCGGAAATACGAGGGCAAATTCCTTAAAGTCACTTATGAAGAATCATAAAGATATTTCTTATGGGTATAAATTTGCAGATGGAAATATCGGTGTGGGCGAAGATGGTATCATTACATTGCCGCTGTATATGATTGCATTTATTTAATTCATCCATTTTCCACGTTTGGCCCCGCCTCAGATATGGGAAAGAGTTCTGCCAGCTTCAAGACCGGCTGCCTTTTGGGATAGCCGGTCCTTTTGCATGTTTCTAAGATAAATTAATCAAAGATGATCAGAGCCATAAATACAACCGGTTCATTGCCAATCGGTTTTAAGGCGTGTCCGCATCCGTCTGGTGTATAGGTTACATCTCCGGCTTTTACAGTGCGTGTGGTTCCGTTATCGTTATATTCTGCGGTACCGGAAAGAATGTAATACGTCTCGCTTTCATTTTTATGTTCGTGATAACCAAGAGAAGATCCCGGCTGAATGGTTACCTGTGCATACAGACCACATTTTCCGTTTAATTCTTTTTCTCCGAGGATGCGTTTGATGGTTACTTCGCCATCTCCGCCGGCCATGTTTTTAACTACTTCTGTTACTGTTTCCATTATGAGTACCTCCTTGTGTAGTGGTTTATGCCATTACTATAGCATAGTTTGCACAAAAGATAAATCTTATTATACGGCTTTTGCCTGTGTCTGTCTGGTTCTGGCTTCGGTCATTGCATAAGGATCGAGAATAGAATCCAGTTCGTTTTCTTTTAACAGACCGTATTTCAATACAAGAGTTTTAACTGGAATATCTGTTTTTAAGGATTCTTTTGCCAGGCTTGCAGCTTTTTTGTAGCCGATGTACGGACACAGGGCGGTGGTGATACCGACGCTTGCATCAAGAAGTTCGCGGCAGCGTTTTTCATTTGCAGTGATGCCGAGGATGCAGTTGGCGGTCAGGGTGTCCACTGCGTGTGTCAGTGTGGTAATGGAGTCAAAAAGATTGTAAAAAACAACCGGTTCAAAAGCGTTTAATTCCATCTGACCGGCTTCCGCCGCCATAGTGATGGTCGTGTCGTGACCGATAATATGAAACGCAACCTGGGAGACAACTTCCGGGATGACTGGATTGACTTTGCCGGGCATAATGGAAGAACCGTTCTGCATAGCCGGAAGTGTAATCTCACCGAACCCGGCTTTTGGTCCGCTTGCAAGGATACGCAGGTCATTACACATTTTGGATAAGTTGACCGCACATGCTTTCAGGCAGGAGGAAACGCGTACAAATCCGTCCAGATTCTCGGTGGCATCAAACAGATCGTCGGCCTGGGTCAGTGGGTAGCCGGTGATCTTTCCAAGGGTTGGTACAATATTATCTAAATAAAACGGGGACGTATTGATTGCTGTGCCGATAGCGGTTGCACCCATGTTTACGGGATACATTTCCGTGCGGACTTTTGTAAGACGGTCAAGGTCACGGGAAATCATGGTGGCATAAGAATGGAACGTCTGACCCAGACGCATCGGCACAGCGTCTTCGAGCTGTGTACGTCCGATTTTTACAATGTGATCAAACTCTGCAGCTTTGTCATATAATGCATCGGTTAAAAGGGAAAGGCTTTTGTCTAAAGGTTTGAGAAGATCGAGAACCGTTAATTTTCCGGCGGTTGGAATGACATCGTTTGTGGACTGTGCCATATTGACGTGGTCGTTTGGATGAACAATCGTATAATCGCCTTTTTTGCCACAGAGCATTTCTATGGCTCGGTTGGCAATGACTTCATTCATGTTCATATTGGCACTTGTTCCCGCTCCGCCCTGAATACCATCGACAATAAAATCTTTGTCGAACATGCCACAGATGACTTCGTTTGCAGAGGCTTCAATTGCATTTGCAATTTCCGGTTTCAATCTTCCGGCTTTTCGGTTGGTAATGGCAGCTGCCCGCTTGATTTTTGCAAGATTTTTAATGAAAACAGGATGTAATTTTGTTCCGGTAATCGGAAAATTTTCTTTGGCCCGTAAAGCCTGTACGCCATAATAGGCATCTTCTGGGACTTCCATGGTTCCGATGGAATCAGATTCTAAACGCATATATTCTTTCTCTTTCATAATGATAATCTCCTTTATTTCCTTTACTATTGTTGTTTGATCCTCGCGCGCTTTTTTCAATGGGACGAGGATAGCACTCTTTGCGGCAAAGGTAAATACTTTAAGTTGTATTTGGAAAAACAGCCGGAAAATGGTTAACTAAACATAAAAAAATAAGGAAAATACTGGAAAAACATAATAAAATAAAGTAAAATTCAAACGCGTTTATTGCAAATGGAAATACATGTGCTATAATGACCTCATAATTTAAAATTCGGATAAAAGAAGGACACAGGCGTCTAAGCAGGTGTCCTTTTTTGCGTATTTACAGAAAAATTGAGGTTTAGATCATGAAAAAACTGGATAAAGTGGATAAAAAAATCATACAGATTCTGCAGAAAAATGCCCGTACACCGCTCAAGGAGATTGCCGCACAGGTATTTCTGTCATCACCATCGGTGTCTGCCAGAATTGAAAAACTTGAACATGAAGGCGTAATTACCGGTTATTCGGCAAAGGTAAACCCACTGTACCTCAATTACCATATCAAGGCATTTATCAACCTGGAGGTGGAACCATTACAAAAACCGGTATTTTACCCATTTATTGAAAAAATACCAAATGTTGTCGAGTGTAACTGTGTGACGGGCGATTATTCCATGCTGATAGAGACATTGTTTGAGTCTACGGCACAACTGGATCATTTTATCAATGAGCTGCAGCAGTTTGGGCGGACAAAGACGCAGATTGTGTTTTCAACGTCCGTAGAGCAGCGGGAAGTGCCGATCGAAACAAAAGATGAATAGTTATCTCTTATGAATAGAAAAAGGATATCCGGAAATACTGTTTATAAAAAGTATAACGATCAGGAGGCAGATCATGATTGAACCGGATACCATAAAGCTGCTACGGGAATGCAACGCAGGAATCAAGATGGGTACAGCATCGATTGCGGATGTACTCGACAAGGTAAATGACACAAAATTAAAAGAAATGCTGGAAAATTGTAAGGACCAGCATCAAGATCTTCAGAAAGAACTGGAAAGTCTGCTGGAAGAATTCCATGATGATGGAAAAGAACCAAATCCAATGGCACAGGGGATGTCCTGGATCAAAACTAATGTGAAACTTGCAATGAATGATTCGGATGCAACGATTGCAGAGCTGATGACAGATGGCTGTGATATGGGCATAAAATCCCTCAGCCGCTATCTGAACCAATACCAGGCAGCGGATCATAAGGCAAAGACATTTGCCAAAAAGTTAATCAAACTGGAAGAAGATTTGTGTCAGGATCTTCGGACATATTTATAAAAGGGTGCAGGGATAAATTTTCGTCCCTGCATCTTTTTGCGCAAACGGGTTTCATATATCTTATTGAAATGTCAACTTATAGAACAAGATAGGTTGACAATAAGAGAGAAATGCGTTAAATTGTTAACAATAACTTGAATGGAGGGTTAACAATTTGGAAAATACGAAAACGAAACGATTATCGACAAAAAGTATGGTATTGTGCGCTATGTTTACCGCTTTAGTTGCAGTAGGCGCCTTTATTCAGATTCCGGTTCCTTATATGGATTATTTTACACTTCAGTTTTTCTTCGTGTTGCTTGCAGGATTGATTCTGGGTGGAAATAAGGGCGCAATATCTGTAGGCTGTTATGTATTGCTTGGGCTGATTGGAATTCCGATTTTTGCCGCAGGTGGAGGAATTGGATACATATTCCGACCGAGTTTTGGTTATCTGGTCGGATTTATTGCGAGCGCGTTTGTGACCGGAAAAATATGTGAAAAGTTAAAAGCAAGTTATAAGAATTATCTGCTTGCCTGTCTGGCCGGTTTTGTTGTGACTTATGCCATTGGAATTGTATATAAATTTATCATTTTAAATTTTTATGCACATACACCGGCGACAATTGCTGTAATCTTTTTGTCCTGTTTCCCATTGGATATGCCTGGAGATTTTGTGCTATGTCTGCTGGCATCTGGTGTAGGACTTAAAATGAGAAAAAATGGATTCTGTCTGAACGAATAGGAAGGATGGATTAAAATTATGGGAAAAGGAATTTTTGTGACAGGCACCGGCACAGATATCGGAAAAACATATGTTACCGCATTGATCGTAAAAAAACTGGCAGATGCAGGAATCCATACAGGGTATTATAAAGCGGCTTTATCGGGAGCCAAATCCATAGGTGATAGTGATGCGGGATATGTGAAAAAGATTGCCGGGATTACACAGGAAGATACCAGTCTGCTATCATATTTGTATCAAAATGCGGTATCTCCTCATTTAGCTGCTCAAATAGAAGGTAATCCAGTTGATCCAGAGAAAATAAAAAAAGATTTTGACAAGGTAAAGAGCAAATTCGATTATGTCACGGTAGAGGGAAGCGGCGGTATTGTCTGTCCCATCCGCTGGGACAAAGAACATAAGATTTTGTTGGAAGATATTGTAAAGGCGCTGAACCTGAATACGCTGGTGATAGCGGATGCCGGCCTTGGTACGATCAATGCGGTTGTTCTGACGATAGAATATATCCGGAATCATGGAATGGGTGTAAAAGGAGTGATCCTAAATCATTACGTGGGTGGAATCATGCAGGAAGATAATGCAAGAATGATTGAGGAATTAACAGGCATACCGGTCATTGCGAAAGTAAAAGATGGTGACGGGGAACTTGCAATTGATATAGAAAAACTGAAGAAGATTTATAACTAGGGGAAAAAGGGAACTTTACTATGGTAAGGGGCCCTTTTTTTCATTTGTGGGAAAGTAATGGCTGGTTGCATTCATTATAGAATCTGGCGTATAATAAGATCACTAAAATAACAGAAAACAGGAATAATGATTGTAATGAAAGAGAATCAAGACTGTAACTTACAAAGTGTATATCAGCAGATAGTGGAAATTTCAAAAAAATATCAGGTAAAAAAAGTAGTATTATTTGGATCACGTGCGCGTGGAACTAATATGCCCAAAAGCGATATCGATCTGGCAATTTATGGATGTGCAGATTTTGGAGGTTTGTCGGATAGTTTAAATGAGGATCTGTGGTCGCTTTTAAAGCTGGATATTATCAATATGGATGATAAATACGTGTCAGCTGAATTGGTATCCGAGATAGAGAAAGATGGGGTTGTTTTATATGAAAAAGTTTGATCAGTATATTGGAGTGTTTGTTTTGTTGGAACAGCAGATCCGTGCCCAGTATGGAGATGAGGTGTTAGAGCAGCTATGACAAAGTGGTATCGTGCGTGTGTGAACTACATTCATTCTGTGCCGGAATATAACTGTGCACTCGAACAGGAACGATTTACGGAAAAAGCCGCAATTGCAGCAATACATAAATTAAAACGCTATTATGATGAAAAGCATTTTGTAAAAGATCCGGATTATATGGTGCGGATGGATCGGCTTTTTTCGGTGATTAAAGATCATGAGACGGATGAAGAGATGGATCAGTGGAAGGTCTGGCTGAAATATTTTGTCACTATGGGTGGCGGTGAGTGGAATGAATTCTGGGGAGATGTGAAATAAGAAGAAAACAGCAGGGAATTTATGATGGATATCATAGATTTCCTGCTGTTTCTGCATAAAAGGATGTTGATACATCGTATGTTGAGGTTTATGATTTTTGGAAATATTCTACAAATCAAATATTTCAAAGCGTTAAGATGTTACAGTTAAAAAGCCAATCATACAGAAAAATGATGATGAGAGATAATCTGCTTGCGAAATAAGAAAAAGGATGTTAACATAATAGCTATCGGAAAAGTTTGGAGAAAGAAAAATAAAAAGATCGGAGGTGAAAGAAGGATGACACAGGAAGATATTGTGATTTTATCACAGTTGTTAGATCAGAAATTTGAACCTGTATACACAAGGCTTGATTTACTGGAGAGTGATGTCAGGGAACTCAAAAGTGGAATGTCTGAAATAAAACAGAGAGTAGCCAGCGTGGAACAGAAAGTAACGGAACTGGATCAGAGAGTAGCCAGTGTGGAACAGAAAGTAACGAAGCTGGAACAGAAGGTAACGGAACTGGATCAGAGAGTAGCCAGCGTGGAACAGAAAGTAACGAAGCTGGAACAGAAGGTGACGGAACTGGATCAGAGAGTAGCCGGAGTGGAACAGAAGGTAACGGAGCTGGATGAAAAGGTAACGGAACTGGATCAGAAGTTTACGGTACTGGATGAAAAGGTAACGGTATTGGATCAGAAGTTTACGGTATTGGATGAAAAGGTAACGGTATTGGATCAAAAGTTTACGGTACTGGATGAAAAGTTTACCGGTTTGGAACTGGTAATTGAAAATGAAACAAATGTAAATATCAGACGGATTGCAGAAGGGCATTGTGATTTAGTGCGTAATTTGAGGGAAGCACGCAAAGTAGATGATGAAAAAGAATTGCTTGCCATTCGTGTGACGGTGTTAGAATCTGATATGAGTAAAGTAAAACATCAGCTTGCAATTACATAATCTTGCGGA
>ULJD01016128.1_pt1 | contig 17053 bp, 36 predicted proteins | sample 1950801 | NCBI WGS metagenome assembly ULJD01 (sample SAMEA4835464, study PRJEB28245) | human gut metagenome | biome: gut microbiome; material: fecal sample | place: Denmark | collected 2008 | reverse complement strand
CAGCGGCAGCTCCGCATCCGCCTTTGAGCATCCTCACGACCAAATCCCGTTGGACGCGCATCCGCGCTTTTTTTACCGTAGGAAAAAACGCAGAGTATGATTCCAGCTTGCCATAGTTGAGAATAGTTCTCCTATCTACCTCAAGAGCCTCGCAAAGCCCTTCGATGGTAAGCGGCTCGTCTTTCTTCTCACACGCGGCGAAATAAGCATCAATGGCTACCTGCATATCCTCCGGGCTGGAGAACTTACGCGGGCGTCCTGTCTGTTTCTGTTCCTGATTTGCTGCCATAATGTACGCGATTTGTAGCGGAGATGGGATTCGAACCCACGACCTCCGGGACATGAACCCGGCGAGCTACCGCTGCTCCACCCCGCAATGATTCCATTTCAATCCGGAGGCTAAAATACAACGCTTTTTGAGTACCATCGGCTATCGGGAGGACATCCCCGAATTTCGAAGCCGTTTTATTCGTTTGGATAAAAACGGATTCGGCATGCAGTCGAGCGTTCCGAGATGCTCAGGTTCAGCCTTGGCCGGCTTTCCCGCCTTTTTGCGAGCTTTTCCCCGGGTTCCCTTGTTATGCGGTATGTGCCCTTTCTGAAACCGGCCGGGCAGGTGCTTGCACTCTTCAATGAAAGCCTCGGATTTTTTCAAACCTAAGCGAGCCGCACAAACAGCCACGGCTTTCGGCGACCGGCCGAACAACTCGGCCAAGGCCTTATTGAAAAAAGTCGGATATAACCGCGTCATTTCATACAGTTCCTCGCGCGTCCATTTTTTTATCCTGCTCATTTGCAATCCTCCAAATTAATCACTACCTTTATTCCTGCATGTGGGGGTGATCCGAAAGGATTGCCTCTTTTTTATTTTTTCTCCAGCTCTTCAAGGAGGGCGTCGGCGAAGTCGATAGCCTGACGAGCAATCAGTGTTTCAGCTGGTATGTTTGCGCACTCACCTTTAGCCTGCCAGCCATCAGAGACAAGCACAGGAAACGCAGCTGCCATCATCTGCCCCGCATACACCCTCCGCCAGTACTCCCGATCAGTTGTTAAGTTTTGCTTAATAACTGGATCAACCTTTTCGAGCTTATCCTCGATATGGTTCCCGTACTCCCCCTGCGCCAGCTTCTCGGCATAGTCGTCGTCGCGCATCATCAGGTCGGAAGCGTCTTTGAAATCTTCAATGATTTCACCTCGTTCTGTCCATGAGGCGCTTTGCTCCCAATCGCCCATATCAATTAAGGCCAATATGGGCTTCCTGCCGCACCCTTTGCAGTCAAATGCGATAATTCGCGCATTCCTCCCGTCTCTCGTACACACCGCCGCGCCTGCTTTGGCGGCTGCTAAATCGAAATTCTTCATAGCTATTCTGTTTTTAAGTTTCTCATAACGGTTTCCACATCCACACAAAGGCCCGGTCATCATAATCGGCATAATCTTCATACCCCCGGCGTTTATACCAGTCGTGCATCCATGCAGACCTATCTGCCCATAAAGCGCATGAATCACAGCCTAACCAGCGAGCAATATTCTCCAACGTGGTCAATAGTTCATTTCCATGGCCTTTTCGTCGTTCACTCGGGTCTACCTCTACGTTCCTGAACGCGGCGATGGATTGTCCTCTATATCGGTATATAACCGCTTTGCAGCAACCGTGCAGGGTTACATGCAATTCCAAGTCAAGCATGTTTTTCATCCTTTGTAATTTTTATATACTCGTCAGCCCCAATGATACCCCGGCGGCGCAAACGTTTGATGAAGTTCTTCATGTTCAACGCCTGTTCATAGTAGCAGTCCTTTTCGACCTTCACGTCTGATTTGACATGCCGCACAACCGTATCTGTATCCGGATCGTATTGGTATGTTATATCAGCTCGCATTTCCACTTTACAAGCTTCCCGAGTAGTCGTGTTAAACTTGTAGAGGGTGTGGCCGGGAATCTTCGTCAGCCGACCGATCAGTTTATATTCGTTCTGTTTCTTCTCGACGGCTTCGATCTGCGCCTTACAAATCTTCTCGTTCGTGATGCCGTCGTGTGGGGTTAGAATATCCATAGTTATTTCAGTTTTTCGAGATTTTGCGAGAATCTCGCTATTTTTTCAAAACGGAGCGTCGCAGTCTTTGCAAACCCCTCGGAATCTAAAGAACTCGTAATAACGCCCCAATATGCACACGGACAAATATCTTCGATACATATTGCGTCCACGACTATTACACCCGCATCCCTGTATGCGCATTCTAAATATCGTCATAGCTCGCTATTTCTTAAAATGTTTGATAATCTCCTCGGCGGTGGCCTTATGCCGAGCAAGTCCCTCCCATTTAGATATGATCGGATCGTCTTCAACATGATCCATACCGATACATAGTGACCATCTATCCGTAATTTCGTTTACATACCACTGCATGTAATCGTTCTCGTCGTTCATCGCCACCAGAGCCTTGAACAGCTCGATGTTATCGCCGCAGTCGATAAGCCCGAAAACCGCAAGCCCTTCTGTTGCACCCGCACATGCCACATCGGCACAATCTTTTTCCAGACCAGCAACCACAATCGGACAGGATGGATCAATTCGATAGCGGCCCGCATATCCTACATCAAACATCCATTTGAGTAACTCGGTTCGCTTTTCCGCATCCTCGACACGGACAAAGCACGGTGTTGTGAATTTCATGGCTCCTTTATAAACGATATACCTACAACACAGCCTTCGGCATTACCCTCATTCGCAGCCTTGACAACCGCATTCGGCATATTAGGCACATCAACTACATAAGTTTCACGTACTGTCTCTATATCACCAGTAAATTCATACAGACACTTAGGTTTACACGGTCTGCATATTGTAATTGCTAATTTCATACTATTTCACCAATTCAAAAAGTGTTTTATCCTTTGCTATCGTCCCTATTTTCACCCGTTCCGCCTCTTCTTTGGTGTCGAACTTTAGCACCATTCCTTCGCGTATTGGGCATCCATTATCCCGCCAAAGTACATAAACCATAAGACACCACTTGCCATCCCAAAACGTGGGCGCCCCGTATATCTCAGCCACGTAAGCATATATTTTACGGGTGACTATTTGACAGATCAAATCGCTCATTTCACCAACTCAAATTCGTAAACCACCACCCACGGGTTCCGATCCCACGTTCCACGGCCGGACACCTTGTCGATAAGCGAAGCGAAGGCTTCGCGGGGAGTGTCAAACCATACCTGCCTCCATCGTTTAATGTCGAAATAATAATACATCGGCCTTCCATTCTTCGCAAACTCCACGCGCACCCCCTCTTTCATGCACTCCGCATCCGAAATATCCTGCAAGCGCTCGCAACGGATTCTGGTGATGCGGATTTGGTGGGGCATCAAATCGGCTCGGACGAACATTTTGTTGGTGCATCCCAGCTCCGAGCCTAAAATGTCGTGTCCGACCAGTGTTGTCGCCAAATGTGGGAATTCCCTTGTCGCTTCGTTGTAGCTCTGCGCCACGGCCACGACCTCGCCGACCTTGTAGCGCAATTTCACGATAATATTCTCCCCATTGGCAACTGCATATATTTTCCCCTCTTTGTCGGGGAGGACGCGCCCCATAACCATGTTGACCGGAAAGTCGATCCCGTATATGATTCGTCTCGTCACGGTCTTGCGACCCTCGATGACCGCATCCGTCAGTACGTAGCGGTCGTTAAACATTATCTTCTGCATGGTTATTCTGTTTTAAGTAATTCCGGGTTGTCGTGGATGTTGCCGATTACTTCGCAGCATTGCGATAGCCATGATGCACTTTGCAAATCGGCAAGGGGAGAATACGGATATAATGGTGATCTATGGTCATATCCAAACGCCGCCGGATTATCCTCGAAAGCAAAGCCGCCGGGAACCCGGAATACGGATCGAACAACCCCACGGTCATCTTTGAATATATCTCCCATCCAAATCTTCTTGTCGTTCTTGTCTTTCAGCCCCGTGTACTGGCCCACGGTGGCAGGATCAACTTCTTTTTGTAGTCGATATGCTTTTTCTGCAAATTGACTTATACAATCTTCATCCGTGAAGATGAAAGTTCGTAGGTTGCCTCCCAACCGCAATAGATCGCCATATATCCACTTCTCATTGTCGAGACGCTTACCTCGGAATTCACTTTCTCGCATAACTATTCTTGTTTGAGGTTGTTCACTCTGTCGATCTCGGCGGCGATAAGGGCGCCGGCCTCGGCAAGAGCTTCCAAGCCAGCGTGTGGGTTCCCTATAATACTACATACCTCAGCATAACGCAAATTGCCTATAATTTGTTCAACCCTCATATCTCGGCCTCTCCTAATTCTTTTCCTCGCTTTAGCGATGATTTCGACACCTGTTTTCATGGGATTCTATTTCTTTTTTGAGTTCCTCGATTGATTTTCTGAGCCGTTCGTGCACCTCCACGGCGCGATACATAAGCCAAACAGTGAGGATTCCGAGGATTGAAAGCAACGCCCACGCTATAATTTCATTCTTCATTTTTTCTTACTTTCTTTAAGTTTCACAGCAAGTTGGACGCATTCTTGGATAAATTCCTCGAAATCATTGAGCGACAGCCATACATCATCCTCGCCCATCCCCAGCCTAATATTCCCACTACCAGTAATTTCTACTGACATCTGGCCATTATCAAAACTATCTTTGAATGTCACTTTTGTTTTCATTTTCTCTTCTGTTTTAGCTCCGCAACACGGCGGAGGATGTAATTGCGTTTTTCATCCTCGTAGTGTATAATCACTATCAGCGCCTCATAAAGGGAGGAGTAGATATGATATGCCGGGGAAGGTGTATTTTCCCTTGCCTCCTTCCTCAGTCGGCGCAGTAGTTTGGTTTTCATTTCACTTTCAGCTTTAAACCTTCAACCTTCCAAAAATCCTCTTCCGTTTCAATAAGATTGTACCGAGTAGTTTTTTCCACGCACGCCCCAAAATTACGGAGCAGGTGTGTAATCCGAATGCAGTAAATCGAGCAGTTGCCGTTCTTGCGCACATAAACATTAAACCCCTCAGGACTTGATTCACAGATCGTTTTAACATACAAGTTGCCGAATTCGTCATGCGCAACGATTATTTTGCGATCCGCCCTTATGTTCATTTCATCAATAGCCCGAACACTGAAAAACAAATACCCGCCGGAGTTTAACGTGGCGAAACAGTTTCCCCGTTTAGGCGGTTTAATTATTCGCAGCTTCATACGGATTCTGTTTTAAATCGTGAACGCTGACGGCCAGTCCGGCGTCAATCAGACCTCGGTAGTCGAAGTGGAGGCGGTGGAGAAGGTCGAAAAGATCGCGTTGCTTAGGGGAAAACACAGGAAACCCAGTCTGATCGCAGACTATAAAGGAGCCATCGGTCGGCTCGAATCCATAGAAAATTCCGTTACAAGAACACTGATAAACTTCTCCTGAATATATGGGATGTCCCCAATCTCCCACATCATTGTAGGCGACTTTTGCCATAGTCACAATTGGCACGAACGGCTTTCCCTCGTTATAGCCCTGCTCGGTGATCTCCTCGCACAGATCGGATATCGGACGCAGGACGGGTTTATACCCCGCGAGCGAGATTCCGTGCTGGGCTATAAATTCAACGTCTATCCAACAAATTGCGCCCGTAGGATGTTGCCCAAGCAGGGGATGATCCAAATACCCCGCAATGTCGGTCAGCGTGAGTTCTCGTTTCATCATCGTATGATTTCTATTATTTTAAGTTCTTCATCAATCTCCGGTAACTGATAATCTATCGCATCACCATCCACCATAATATGGTAGTCCTCGGCTCCACGCTCGACCGCCCAGTCGTAAAGTTCCTTCGGTGTCATGTTTTATTTTTTCGGTAAATTGTCATATCCGTCGATAAACATCCAAATTCCCGCAACAGTAAAAATAACGTGCAGCGCAAACCTCCACCAATCCGCCACCGAGTAGTCGTGTTGCGCTAAGTTTCCCGCAACAAAGGCGATCAACAGTCCGCCTATTGTGTCAAATGATGCTTTTGTCATAATCTTGACTTATTCGTGGATATCCCGCCAGCCGATAACCATATCATCGTCAATAGCTCCATTGTTCTCGTGCCAATGATAATTCCGCGTCTCATTTGCCTTGTAGAAGGCTATGCGGTATTTTGTGCATAACGTTGTTTTAATTAAAACATCTCGATTGCCATCCGGCAATTCCTCTTTCGGGTCGTGCCAGCGGGTAAGCTCTTTATGCTTATCCTCGGCACCCTGACAATATGCCGCAAAGGCCGCATCGGCTCGTTCACCTTTTAAGTCATGTACATCTCGTCGGTATTGATGCGCGTATTCTTTTGCTCTTTCCTCAGTCGTTTTCATTTCTCGCTCAGTTTTTGGATGAAAGTTCGGAATGCTATACAACTATCCGAATCTATCCCACATTCATTTTCTACCCTACAACCGCAATCTTGGCAATACGCCTCAATCGCTTTCGCCCGCATCCGCTCCTCGGCTTCCTGCTCGGCAAGCTCGGCGGCTCGTTTTGCCTCTATTAGCTTAATATCACATTCTCCCGGACAATCGGGATACATCATCGCTATCGGTCTTACCACTTTCAACAAATATTGTTTTGCTTTTTCGCTTTTCATGGTTGGTAATTTTATAGGTTCAACTCATGTTTAGTAGACACAAGCAGGATGATTGTTTCGACAAGGGCGTTAATAATACTAACGTCGTTAGCGATAAAACGATCGTAGTCGACAACCCACTCGATGCCATTCTCGCCCATATATCGCCTCATGCGAAAATTACCGTCAGATGGGTCTTGCCATGAAATTTTAGGAGGCAATAGCCCCAGCAGATCGGCGACCGTGAAGGCGGGAATAAAGGATTCAGGAAACTCTTGACAGGCCAGAATCTTATCCATATTACACTCCTGCCAAATTTTGAGCTCGGAGTCTATTCCGTCCACTTCATCATAAACCCATTCCCACACCATGCTCGCCTTATCTACGGGCACTCCCAACTCGATCAGCCGCTTCGACTGCTCGATGCTCGTTACTTGGTTTTTCATCAATAATTTTTTTATTAATAATTTAACGTTAAATTCATTACGTGGCAGAGCGCTTTAACATTAATTGTTTATTGTATTTCATAAGCCCGACATATGCCTCATGTTTACTGGTTGAAGTCTTGATTCTTTTCGGAATATCTCCTTTGCTCCTCGACCCGACAAATGCACTGTATTGCCAGTAAGTATACCTACGGTCTTTCAACTTGTAGCTATGTATCCATCCGCTCACCCACCCCGATTTAGGCGTCACGTAAAAACCGTTGTTTACAGGGACGATGAAATCGTCGCAACGTGTATTGCAGCTCACCTCACGAAGCCGGGCGTAATCCTCGTCAGACATCCCATCATAGGAGGACTCTGCATATTCCGGCACATCTTCATACTGTGAATCTATATCGAAAAGATCACGCTTTGCACGCTTTGCATCGCAAGCGTGAGATTTGATCTCGCAAACAACGAAATTCTTGATATACAAGGCATCGGTCATTCGCAGGTCGGTTTTTAACAACAACTCGACAAGAGCATTGTGAAGAATATCATCGGCCCAAGACGCCATTCCCATCTGAAAACACTTCCATTTAGCGAAATTACGCCAGTATGTGTAGTATTTTTCGATGGCGTAGCGTACCGATTCGTGTCTCATAATTTTAATTAGAAAAATCCCTTCATTGACCGATTAATGCAATCTGACTTGGTCGCGGTAGTGGGATGTACGTACAAGTTCATTGTGATCGACACATCCGAGTGCCCCATGATCTTACTGACTGCCGTGACTTCGGCACCGTTTTCAATCAGCCGCGTGGCGAAAGTATGCCTGAGCCCGTGGAACTTGATACAACGCCCTAATTTCACCTTATTCAGTATGAAATCCCGATAGTAGTTTCGATATGTGCGCGGCTCGCTCAGATGAGCGCAGCCGGAAATTACGAAATAATCATCATTAGCGACACTTCTGTATTTTTTCAAAATGCCGTACAAATCTCGCTGAATAGGAATGTCGCGGTTTGAATCAATCGTTTTGGGCTTACTGAATTCGATGTGCGTTTGGGATCGACCTTCGGAAACTTCGTAGATACGGTTGACAGTGCTTCGCACTTTGATAAGTCGATTCTCAAGATCGACGTTCTCCCATTTAAGCGCGCATAACTCCCCGATACGCATCCCGGTACACAGCGCCATCAATATCCCCAAATTACGCGGCTCCGGATTGGATATTACATATTGCACAATCTTTTTTTGCTCTTCCGTCGTATATGTTTCGATGGCTTTGGTTTCGTCAATGTTCCGTGACGGATATTTAAGGTTAAATTTCCGATACGGCACTAAATCCATATCCGCTCCATGACGCAAAATCATTTTCACTACGATCATAGTGTCCTGCGCCGATTTTATGGATAATCCGCTACTTATCAGCTCATTCAAGAACGCCTGTAAAGTGTGTGTTTTAATATCTCCAATATCCATCGCTCCTAAAGCAGGCAAGATGCGATTACGGAGGGATAATTCGTAAACGCTGATAGTGCTGCGCTTTACGTAGAGGCCCTTGGTTGATTTCCATATTTCATATAACTCGTAGAATGTCATAGCGATTCAGATTTTATCAAAAAGGCCGGGCTGTGGATTTTCCGAAGGACGCCCGTACCGATACCCTAATATGCTGTCATCTCGAACTATGTCCGAAAAGGCCAGTGCGTCGTCTCTCTCATTGAGAAGTACATAGCGGGCTTTGGCCGAATTTTCCAAAACGTCGCCATGAAAGACTTCGCCCATAATACCGCGTATGGAGAGGTTGAAAAGCAAGAGCGGTATGGAACGATCCGTAAGCTCCCAGCAACTCACAATACAGGTAGAGGGCTTGAATCGCCACGGAAATTTTGTGCTCGCCTTATTCCACCAGTAGGCTATAAGCAAGCCGCCTGTACCTGCCGTAGGCTCATGCACAATACCATCTGTCCCCGTAAGTATGGCGCAGATATCAGGCACTTCACGAGGTGTAAAATACTGCTTATTATCCTTTCGTTTGGCCAGTTCTTCCATGTATATATCCAGAAACCAGTCATAAGACAAGTCGCTGCCATGTAGCTTTATCGCCTCCCGGTAGATTTCATCGCGTTTGGATTTATCGCCTGTAATAATTTGCATAACGCGATTCGGCAAGTTGAGAATATCATCAAAGCCGAGAAAGGATTCCCATTCGGTTATATTCATAGTTATCGTTCGTTAAAGGTTAACTGAGGGGACTGGCGTGACTGTAAAACTTTATTCACGCGCTTGATCTCATCGTCGATCTCCCGCTCCAACCGCTTACTGTCAGTAAGAGCGGCCGATGAACGTGTGCGGAAATACTCCTTTTGCTTGGAGCGCATACGCTCGACCTTGCGGAAAAACTCGTGCGGGGTCATGACTTAGGAATTCGATAATGAAGTTTTTTACCCGCCCCGCAACGGTGATCCAGCACCTGACGTATCAAGTGCAGACGATTGGGTTGTTCCATGAACTCCACGAGAGATTTGTTTGCCACCGTAATATGAATTGTATCGCCCTCTGCATAGAGCCCGCGGAACAGAGTAAGCATCGGGCTGCAATCAACATTGGGATCGGCGGCAGAAACGGCCTCGTATACTTCACGCCAGACATCCGCTATGCCAGAGGGGCATTTGGCGGCTCCATCTTCCGGTCTCCATGACCTGAGCGCTGCGGCACGGTTTTTTATAGCATTTCCATTACCATCTACCCATCCGATTTTTTCATAGTGAGTGATGAATCGGTCTAATTCCAGAAGCGGGTCAATCAATTTTTTTTCGAACAAAATAATTTTTAAAAAATTCTCTCTCTCTTTGGCGCCTGCGGCAGATAGAGAAATAAGATTATATTTAGAATCAGATTTAAGATTAGAATAAGAATAAGATTTAATAGGGTTTTCACTTTCTGCGTTCGGTTTTTCATCAACCGCCGTATTTCCGTTCGGTTCTTCCGAAAACCGTTCGCTTTCTTCGGAAACCGTTCGGTTGTTTTCGGAACCGTTCGCTCTGCGGGAAGGACGGCCGCCACGGGAACCGTTCTCGCGGTTCTTGTCGCAACGAGCCTGATACTTCTCCGAATTGGCATCCAAGGATGCCTTGATGAAGCCGAAACACATCTGGGTAACCTGATCCATCTCCGGCAGCTCTTCGCCCGTAGAATAGGCGAAAATGGCCGTAAGAAGGTCACCCCGCTGTTCGCGGCCGAGCAGCTTAATCTGCGGAAAGAAATCGTTGCGCAGGATGAACGTATCTATTTTTTGTTTCGCCATGTTATTTTCGATGTTGTTTCTGATGACATTCGCCGCAGAGGGTGATCAGTTTGTCCAAATGTTCGGCCTCACGCCCCACTATTGATTGCCCGTTCTCATCGTAGTATGTCAGGTGGTGTACCTCCAGCGTATAGGTCTTGCCGCAGAACTGGCAGCGGTGGCCGTCGCGCAGACGCACACGGCGGCACACCTCCCGCCACTGAGGAGATTGCAATCCCCGAACATAGTTACTCCTCCGTCCCGGACGGTGCTGAAGCCTGCTCATGCAATTCGTTCATGTCTATGCCCAGCACATCGAGGAAAGCCTGCTTGTTGGTTTCCAGGTTGGCGAAAAGGCTCTGTTCGTCCCATGACGGAATTTTGTCTACCCGGCAGAGTTGGAATTTACCATCAATCCAGGCGTAATAGAGGTAGTGCCCGCAGAGAGCCATCCGCACGGTCGATTCGCCCGGCAGGTCGATCTCCTTCTCTCCGCGCTTGACCTGATAGACCAGATCACGGATTTGCGTGGTCACAGCCTGCAATTTCTCGTGGGCCTCCTTGATGATCGCCTTGCAAGATGCCTCGACTTCGGCCAACTTATCCTCCAGTTTGGGCTGTTCGTCCTCCATCAGCTCTGAATAGTTAGCGCGGATCGTCGACAGCTCATAGTCGTCGAGCAGCCGCACCGCCTTTGCGCCGGTCACACTTTCGGCGATGAATTTCCCGGACAGGTGTTTGCGAATCTCTTCCATGTCCTTGGCCCCTTCGAAGATCACCTTCGGAAACGAGGCGTTTTTCGGCAATTTGAACTCCGGCGATTGCGGAGCATAACCTTTCAGATCAATCATAGTTTTGCGGTTTGTTGTTTGAAAAATCTTGTTAAAGTCCTGTAATCGTTGTCGGAGAGTTTAACCGTCGCATGGCGCTCCTGCTCCAGTTTGTCAACCACCGGCAGTCCATATCGCTCGATAAGGCCGATGCGGTAGTTGCTTGCGTTGCCGTCCTTCATGCGGTTGCATTCCCGGCATTGGGCATTCACGTTGTAAATGTTCCATCGCGTAGCCGTATGTGTCCGCGGGATGTAGTGCCCGGCGTCGCATGTCGTGAAGGTGATCGGCCGACCGCAACTGATGCACCGGCCTGTTCCGTCCCGACAATCACGTCGTCGGATGTAGATGCTGAACACCCGGTCGAGTATTTCCCTTGCCCGGCTCATGTTTCCGGCAAATATTGCGGCAACAACTCCGATTTGATATAATCGGGCAACTTGCACTGGATAATCCCGTGAGCGCCCCCTTCGGCTTTGGCATCGAAGCCCGGCCAGCAATTCGCGTCCCGGCACTGTTTGACAATATCCATCGCCTGTGCGTACTTGTACTTTCCGACCTGCAAATCTTCGGCATCCCAGTAGAACACCGCGACCTGAAACGGGATCGTCGTCTGCGCCATAATCATCAGCGTTGCTGTAAATTTGCGGCCTGCGACCTCGCTGGCGACCTTTAGGTACATTCCTTCGGCCAGCTCGTAGCGGAACTTCGCGCAGTCGCGCATGAACGCCTCGACGGAGGTAGCACAGGTCGTCTTTACCGACAGGATCGCATTCAGGCCGAAGTTCTCATCCAGAAGCAGGCCGTCGGGACGTATTTTCACCTTCAAGCCCGTGGACGGGTCGGTACCGTACATCGACGTCTCGGTTTTAACATAGGGCATGATATGCGGCAGAATACCCCCTCCGTAGGTCTTATAGGAAGTCTTTATCACACGAATGATGTTATAGTGCTCCTCGCCGATCATCGTATAACCCGTCTTTTCGGCCTGACCTTCCAAATCCGCCACAATGTCTTTCAGGGCCTGGAGTTTTAGCGTGGAAAGAATCGTGTACTGCGGAATGCAGAGCAGATCGCAGTAAAAGTTGATAAGCGCACAGTTCCCCTCGATAGTTCCTCGGTTCACCTTGGGCGCCACGACGACCTTCTCGAACTTCGACGGCTCCAGGATTGCCTGATGGCAGAATGTTCCCAACTCGAAATGGTCGGTGTTGCGGGGTTTGACTTCCTCGTTCCGGGCGATCAGGTAGTGGCGCGGGGATTTCAAAGCCTCTTTAAGAAGCGACGAACTTTCCCCCGGGTGTGCGAGGTACTTTTCCATTCTGTCGTTCACTACCCTGCCGTTCACGCCGAGCGCATAGTTATGTACCTTCTTCGGCTTCTCGGGCAGCATGGCGATACGGTGCAGGAACTCCTCGAAGGGCGTGTAATCCTCCCGGTCGAACTGGAGCGGGGAAAGCTCCTCCGCAACAGTCGCACCGGTCAGGTCGGATATGTCAAATCCGTAGTCCATAGCTATTTCTTGATGATAAGCCTTTTTACGCTCCAGTTGTCCGACTTGTAGCTGTTCGAGACGTTTTTCTTTTTTCCGAGGTAAGTGATCTCGAAAGCATCGCCCGGCTTGATCGAAGCCTGGAACGATTCGAAGATTCCCACCAGGCGACGCGATCCGTTGCGAACCGCGCGAAGTTGGCCGTTGACATTCTCCGCGAATTGAGCGACAAGCAGTTCGCGGGATTCGCCCGATTCCATTTCGACGACGTTCTCCATATTCAGGCCTACGAAGAACAGGCGCCGCGTCTCGCCCTCTTTCTCAGGCGTCCAGTATTCGCCAGACATTTCAACCGGTTCGGCTTCCGCTTTCGAAAGATCGGGGAGGTTGCGAAAATCCACCGTCGTAACAGCATTCACATTTTCCATAATCATAATTTTATTGGTTAAACAATCGGTGTGGGGAGGGCGGGATTCGAACCCGCACGAAAGCTACTGCTCTTCGCTTTCAACCGGCCGGAAATCGTGGCTTTATTCATGTGCAGGTCGCATCTGCTGGTATACACTATTCCGACAGGTGCGCTTACCTGTTGCGCTACCTCTCCATGTGCCCCGTATCGTGGGGCGGACGGCTTGGGCGGCCCTCACAGGCGGCTTGCGCACCGAGTACCCGTTCGTACTCCCGATGTTGTAAAAGGTTTATGTCAGATGTTGTGTAATTTCGTTTTATGGGTATTGTAAAATTCATTGAGCAGCACCCACAATGCCGGCAGGTCGGTTTCATACTCGGCATCATAAGCCGACACGACTTCGTAACTCTCAACAAGTTCCCCGTAAGATTCGCAATACCCTTGAAAACTGTCACCGCCGGTCTTTTCCACCCAGCGGTAGTGGTGACAAATCTTCACATCCCACGGGCCGAGGCATACACCTAAGTCATCGCTCGTGAAAATCGCCCCGTCGACATCGCTGCGCGAATCGCGCTCTACGGCTGCGATCACCTCGCGCCAGAAGGATTCGAGGCTCGAATCGCGCATGCAGGTTTCGGCCGCCGCACGTGATCGCAAATGCTTACCGTTGATAAACCGGCTTTTATAATAGCCCAAGGCTTCGGGTTGGTTCGTAGAACTGAGGATGTCCCTATATGCCTCCATAGTGTTACGGTTTAGCGATAAAGCCTGAAAGTTCTCATTACCCACCGCAGGATCGCCCGGCGGCGCATGAAACGGCGGCGGTTCCGCTCGCTTCGTTCTTTTTGGGCCGGCGACTGGTACGCAGGCCGCAATTCAAGTGTGGATTCCATAATGCCGATGTTTTACGATGGTTGCGTATATGCCCGTCGGGCTTGGTTCAGATTATAGAGAGTTTTGTAGCCTCCCGTATAAGTTTTGCGTGTCTTGGTCTTGAAAAGCCCCGCGTTTGCATAGCGTTGTGCTGTCCATCGGCTAATGCCGAGTTCTTTGCAGAGCTGTGTTTGCGTTACCCATACAATCGCCTCCATATTCTTCGTAATTATTGAATTTTATGACAACCGCGTCACCTTCATCTCATTGGTTACGGTGTCAATATCAAAATGCCACATTCCTTCCTTGTTGTTTTGCAGGCGCCCGCGCGCCGTGAGCATCGAATTGTATGTCGTGCCCACCATCTTGAACACCTGCGTAGCCCCTACCGGGATTCTGCGTAGCGTACCTACATAATCAGGTCGCTTCATTACTTCTTTTGCCTTCATGTTTATATCTGTTTGTTTCCGAGGTAGTTAATCACCATAGTACTGTCCAGCCACACCGTAGAAGTTCTCCGGCACCGTCAGCAGCTCGGGACGGTATTCCGTGGCTTTCGGCTGTTCCGTCGGCCGGTTCTCTATCTTCGCCGTCATGATCGCCAGCTTCTCGTTGCGCCAAGCCTTACGCAGGCAAGCCGAGAAATCCATCGAGCTCACACGCTTTAAATACCAGGCGTTCTTCATGATCTGTCTTTTATTATACATAGGTTTCATCGCTGTATTTTTATCCGTTATTTTTCCTATATTTGTACATACGTTGTATGTTGACAATGCAAATATAAGAACTTAATTCATATTAACAAAGAAAAATATGAAATATTTTCATATAACAAATACAACAAAAACATATATGGCTGATAAAAAGACACTTAAAGAGATAATACGTGAAGTTAAATTTAAATCTGGCCTAAATCAGAAACAAATTGCAGGGCAAATAGGGGTGCAACCCACCTATTTATCCGATGCAATAAACGGGCGCGTTCCTTTCTCCGATAGTCTAAAAGACAAGATATATGAACTTTATTCTGACTACATCTCGATTGAATTAGAATCGGAAAGTTCGTCCCCCGAATCAAATGATCAAAATTCCTATCGTCTGGTTCCAATGTATAATATGGATGCTCGCGGAGGTTTTGAGGATAACGACCAGATAGATGTAGCAGAATACGTTATTGATTACATCCCGTTCAAAGATGCGAAACAAGATGATATATGTGTACCAATTATCGGCAACTCAATGGCTCCGACATATTGCTCCGGCTCTACTGTTTTATTACATAAAGTGGAATATTGGCAAGAATTTCTTGAATTAGGCCAAGTCTACATGATCGTTTTGAAAGATGGCCGTAGGCTAATTAAAGAGTTGCGTGCAAGTCAAGAGGATAAAAAATCTAAATATTTATGTGTATCCCACAATCCGACATTCGACCCGGTAGAATTACCCAAGGCTATGATAAGCCGAGTATTTCTCGTCCGAGCTGTATATGCTAAAACATCTATGTAAGTAGCATTCTAATAAGTAGATCATGAAAAAAAATTTGTTTGCAGTTCTATTTGCGGTTGCATTCCCCTTAATCACATTCGCCCAATTCGCAAAAACCTCGAATGTAGAAAAAATAGGCTCATACGATCTCGGGAACTACCATTTATATAAATTATCAACATCAAAAGGAAATACATATCATTTTGATATGCGAGATCGTAAATACAGTTCTAAACAATTTTTACAAGTCAATATTGGTAACAAACAAAATGCCATTGCATTTTTACACAGGGCGATAGCAACAGTGGAAACAGCAAAAAAAGGCGATTCTTTTGATTTGGGATTACCTGATGGCAATACAGGATTTTATAAAAACGACTTAGGAGCAAGATCGCTTGGAATATATGTTGGCAATATAGGCCAATACGGATTAATTCGCAAAGCTATTTTTAGTGGAATGTTACGCGATATTGAGGCTCAGCCAGACGATGTAACTACTACAGATACAAACAACGATAAAGCCAATCTCCAAATACATCAAGAAGTAACCTCCCATCTTAAATTTGCTGGAATCGAAATTGACGGTTCCCTTGCAACTTTCCGGAGTAAATTAATTGAAAAGGGCTATAAACCTACAGATAGTCACGAAAATATTTTGCAGGGTAATTTTGCAGGATATGAGTGTGATATATTCATTTACTGCGTTGAAGGGGGTGATTTAGTGCATATGGTCATTGCATCCACCAAGCCAGAAGAGAGTTGGGATCGCTTATATACAAAATACCTCTCACTCGTAGAATTATACTCCAAAAAATACGGTTCACCCTCAAATACGGTCAATAAATTTGAGTATCCCTTCGACGGCACTACTGATATGCAAATGACAGCTGTCAAAACAGATCATGCACACTTTATGACCATGTGGAATACCCCTAATGGAGATATTATGATTAGCATTTTAAAAGAAGGAACAATAGCAATTTATTATACCGATAAAACAAATAACACTCAGCACAATATACAAAAAGAGCAAAAAATAATTAATGAAATATAGCCATGAAAAAACTTTTTATAATTCTGCTTTTACCCCTATTTTTCGCCTGTAGCGATGATGATTCTGCCGATCTTGGGATTATCGATTACCAGACCGGACAGGAATACGAACAAACATTCTATATTTCCAGTACAGGCGCAGATGGGAAACTATACCTACAAGGTATTAATGATCAACTTAGATATGCGATTGCCCCTTCCGACGATGTGTTTGAGCAAATATCCCCCTCAGATAGTACTCGTCCGAATGTCGAAGAAACAGAGGAAATAAAACTCTACCAAGTTGCCGACTTGCATTTTACGTTCAAAGAAAGGGATAACAGTACGTGGCAATCAATTTACAATGTTGAACGAATAAGCGAATGGCGCTGGATATTGGGCAAAAAGACACGTGTATTGAGCATAAAATCAATGCCGCCACAAATATACGAAAGGATTATTATCGTCAGCGAGGTGAAATAACAAACTCAAGCCCCTTGCAAAATAGTGCGTGCAAATTTGCGCGAAAGTAGTATAACGGCATCTATATTCCTATATAATTCAGCCTATTACAAATCCTCGCGCCAGCTTCGGGAGTTGGAGGTCGCTGGTT
>ULJD01002570.1_pt1 | contig 18440 bp, 20 predicted proteins | sample 1950801 | NCBI WGS metagenome assembly ULJD01 (sample SAMEA4835464, study PRJEB28245) | human gut metagenome | biome: gut microbiome; material: fecal sample | place: Denmark | collected 2008 | reverse complement strand
CCGAAGTATTTTTGGGGAATCGCTTCATTGCACGGTACTGCTCTAAAGATTGCTGTCTGACAAGAAAGACACTTCCGCATTCTCCCTGGCCAAGGGGACGAATCAACTCGTATCGGTCAGACAATATTAAATTTTTGTTATTCATACGCTCCTTTGGGTCAGAGACGCATCTCATGCATAAACTTATAACACACTTTATTTTGCAATGCAAGTGTTTTTTTTATAATTTTTTAATCCGTGGTAACTTTACAACGGGAGGGCATTTGATTATAATAAGTGTACCATTTACGGAAAGCGATTTCCAGAGAAGGATGTGATAGAGATGAAAATTGAAAAAGTAAATGAAAATCAGATTCGATGCACATTAACAAAACAGGATCTTGCAGATCGTCAGATTAATCTGCGGGAACTGGCATATGGTTCTGAGAAAGCAAAAGGACTTTTCCATGATATGATACAGCAGGCAAATTATGAGTTTGGATTTGATGTGAGTGACAATCCACTTATGGTAGAGGCAATTCCATTGTCTTCCGAATCCCTGGTTTTGCTGATTACAAAGGTTGAATACCCGGAAGAACTCGATACCCGTTTTTCCCAGTTTACGGAAGCCGGAGATGAGGAACTGTTTTCAAATATGGGAGCAGTCGGAAATGTGGAACGCAAAGGCGCAGATGATATTTTGGAACTTTTCCAGAAAATACGTGAAGCAAAAGCCTCTCCGGAGAGTGAAAATGCACAGCAGACAGAGGCACCGGAAGAAGTACCGGAAGTACCGGCAGATCTGACGAAAATGTTTGAATTTACGACGATAGATCAGGTGGAGCGTCTCGCACATGTACTTGTAAATTATTACAATGGACGAAATGACCTGTTTAAGAACGAGAAGAAAAACCGGTTTTATCTGGTGATCCACAAAGATGACCACACACCGGAAGAGTTTAATAAAGTCTGCAATATTATTTGCGAATATGCGCAGCAGAAAAACTATAATCCTGCAGTCGGAGCATATTTCGCGGAGCATGGAAATAAAATTACGGGACCGCAGGCACTGCAGGTGTTTGCATCTCTTTAGAAAATTTAAATCAAAAAGGAGTGCTGAAATTCAGCACTCCTTTTTGATACGTGAAATCTATGCGGTTGCATCATGCTCGATGAAATCGTTGATATCATTTACCAGATCATCCGGGTCGATTCCATGAACCATAGCTGCCTCAGCAATAGTCTCCATCTGGGATGATGGGCAGCCAAGACAATGCATACCAATGTTTAAAAGCATAGGTGCTACGTTCTCATCAATCTGAAGAAGTTCTCCGATCATAGTATCCTTGGTTACTTTAGCCATGGGATAAATCCTCCTTTGCAAATATCGTTTAATGTTGCTATTATAATACGATTTCCCGTTAATTGCAAATTATACTTTTTTTTATTAAAGAATTGACATTTTCGGACGATATATATGTCAGATGAAATGACAGGGAGCGTCAAATCAGAGGGCAGGGATGCTCAAACGTAGCGTATACGGGAAGGAATAAATATGAAAATTAATCGCAATATGTCTGCTGTTGTAGCCAATCGGCAGCTGCTTCGGACAGAAAATAAACTGAGCCTTTCTATGGGGCGTCTTTCCAGCGGATATAAGATCAATAAAGCTGGAGATAATCCGGCGGGAATGGCAATCTCCAGCAAGATGAAAGCACAGATTGATGGTCTGAATCAGGCAGAAGCGAATTCTGATGATGGACAGTCCGTACTCAGAATTGCAGACGGGGCATTAAACGAAGTCAGCAATATGCTGCAGCGTATCCGTGAACTGAGTGTTCAGGCGGCAAATGGAACAAACTCTTATTCGGACCGTCAGAGTATTCAGGACGAGATTGATCAGCTGACACAGGAAGTTGACCGGATTTCCACAGATACAGAGTACAACAAGAAGACGTTGCTTGACGGTTCGGCAAATACACGTGTGTATGTGAGTGGAACACATAAGGATACTACAAAATTTGCACGGAGCGCAACAAGAATTGACTTTTCCGAGGAGGTTCTTCCGGGAGATTATACGATTACAGTAGATGAAGTGGCAAAGGAAGCTACTTATACATTGGATATGTCCAACCTGATCAATGATCAGAATTTTGACGGGGGTACGGTTTCCATCAATGGAGTAGGAATAGAGTATGAAAAGGGCATGAGTGCGGATGATGTATACAAGCAGCTGATGTCCGTGGCAGATGAGATCGGGTGCAAGTTTGAAAAAGATCCAAATAAGGCAGGAGTTTATAATATTACTGCGGATAACAAGGGATCAAAGGAGACACTGACCATTGGTATGTCAAAAGAGATGGCACAAAAAACAGGTCTGTCAAAAGCACAGGGAGTTGTTCAGAATGCTGATGACGAAAGTTACAAACTTATAGCAAGTGGATCGGACGCAAAGGTCACACTTGGAAACGAATTTGGAAGTACAGTAATTACAAATGTTGAGGGAAATCGTGTGAAAATCACGGATAAAGGTGGATTTTCCATGGATTTTCTGCTGAGTGATGACGTACAAAATGGGGATACCCTTAAATTTGATGTGACGGATGTTGGTGCGATGACCATCCAGATCGGTGCGAACCAGTATCAGAATATGGATGTACATATTCCGGAAGTTTCCTCGGAGAGTCTGTATCTGGATACGGTAAATGTGGCGGTCAACGGAGGTGCTGACAAAGCCATCAGCACGATGGATGCAGCAATTGCAAAATTAAGTGCTGTCCGCTCCGGAATCGGTGCATATACCAATCGTCTCGAGTATGCAAGCTCCAGTCTTGCAGAGACACAGGAAGATATGACAACCGCATATTCAGGGCTTATGGATACCGATATGGCATCTGAAATGACAGAATATACACAGCAGAATATTCTGGAACAGGCTGCTGTTTCGGTGTTATCACAGGCAAATGATATTCCACAGCAGGTACTGTCTTTGCTGCAGAAATAGGAGTAGCATATGGAAAATGAGCTGAAAAAAGATTTTACGAGACGACTGAGCCAGTGTAATTCCGGTGAGATGATCGTCATCATTTACGATATCTTTTTTGCCTATGTGGATGATATTCGGCAGGCACACTGCAAGGGAGATCATGATGGACAGAAGGATGCGATCCGGAATGCACAGAGTGTTCTGGATGAACTGATCGGAAGTCTCAATTTTTCGTATCCGATCTCGCACAACCTGTATAAACTCTATATGTTCTGTAAAAATGAGCTTTCACGGGCGATGTACGAGAATCGGCTGGATGGAGTGCAGGAAGCGGAACATATCATGCACCGGTTGTATACTTCTTTTGTAGAGGTGGCGAAACAGGACAAGAGTGCACCCCTTATGAAAAATACCCAGCAGGTATATGCAGGGATGACTTATGCGCGCGGTGCCGTAAACGAAGATTATATGGATGTGGACAGTCACCGGGGCTTTTTTGTATAAAATTTCCGTAAAATGTGAACGGTCAGGAGGGAAGCGAATAGTTTCCCTCTATTTTTTTTACACATCCCAGAAGAAATTTATAGCGCATCTGTACCGCTTTTGCCTGATAAATGTAATAGTCGATCAAATCCGGATCAACGACATTTTCAAGATTGGCATAGGTATTTTGCAGTTCTGCGGTTGTCTGTTTCAGATTATCGAGAAGTATTGCATAGCCGTCAGGGGGCTGAGGGGTTGTCTTAAACAATTTCATTGGATCACCTGCTTTCTGAAGTCTCTCTTTTACAAGTATAAGCAAAAATGGAAAAGTTATACAAAAAATTTGTAAAAAACTGCTTGACAAATAAAATTGGCATTGTTATAATTCGATTCACAACAAAGGGGTGATGCAAATTGATTTCGATGCAGGGGGCATCGGTTCTGACACTGTATGCAATCCTAATTGTGGCAGTCGTTCAGGATATTACCAGCATGAGGATCAGTAACCGGCTGATTATCATGGGTTTATTTTTATCGATGGCATTCGGTATAGTTTTGGGTGGAATGCCGCGAATCATTCAAGTTCTTTTGAATATTTCTATTCCGGTTATCATGTTATATCTTTTTTATCTCATAGGTGTGTTGGGCGCCGGAGATATCAAACTTTTTTCCGTTATCGGTGGATTTACAAATTTAAAAACATTGACAGACTGTGTGCTGGCAGCATTTGTGGCAGGGGCAGTAATAGCCGTGCTCAAGATGTTGTATATGCGCAATCTTAGAATCAGCCTTTTTAAAGCACAGGTTTTTTTAAGGGAACTGTTTTCGGGGAAATTCTCCTCTTATCGAAATGGCTGGGTTCAGGAGCAGAATCTGATGCATTTTTCTGTTGCGGTTTTACTGGGAATGTTATATGCGCATCGGACAGTATGGCTGTCACTGTTTTGAAAAGAAAGGAGGAGCTATGAGGAGAGCTCGATTGGGACTCTGTATTGGAGACCGGGAGTATGGTGACCGTTTTACCAGCTGCCTGATGAATCATTATCGGGATCAGCTTGAGCTGCACATGTTTTCCCAGAAGGAGGCACTTCAGGAGAACTGGAAAACCCTGGATGCAATTGTTCTGTCGGATGATTTGGCTGGGGAAAACAGGATAGAATGTGAAATTCCACAAATTTATCTGTTTGATGGAAATGAAAATGTGGATAAAGATGTGGAAAAAGGGGTGGTGTTTGTGGATAAGTATCAGGAAGTGAATAAAATCGTCGATGAGATTTTAAAACAGATTGGGGAGGAAATAAAAAATGCCAGTGGGGGTGTGAAGCAAAAATTACAGGTTCTTGCAGTATATTCGCTGGCAGAAAATGAAATGCAGCTTCCGTTTGCGGTCACGCTGTCCTCCATTCTGAGTGAAAACGAAAAAGTTCTGCTTCTGGATTTGCAGGAAAACAGTGGATTGTCGCAGCTGATGGGGGAATTTTATTCGTCCGGGATGGAAGAACTTCTGGTGATGGCAGAAAGCGGAAAATACTCAAAGAGCAGGATGGTTTCCTGCATCGGTCATCTGGACAGGACAGATGTTGTGTATCCTCTGGGAAATACCGAGTGTCTGTGTGAAGTGAAAAATCTGACGTATCAGAAATTGTTTCAGATTTTAGCGCAGGAAATGAATTATACAACCATCGTTTTAAATCTGGGGTCACGGTTTATGGGATTTTTTGAATTGCTGGGGAGCTGCCAGAAAATTTTCCTGATGAAAAGCAGAGGAGGGCTTGGACAATGGAGAGAGAAAGAATTTTTGACAGAAATTCAAAAACGCGGAGAAGAACGGTTATCCGAGAATCTGCGGGAGATACAGCTTCCACCTGTGGCAACCCCTGTGGTGTCCTGCGAGCGGCTCGTCGAGCAATGGAAATGGAACGAATTTGGAGACAGTATCCGGAGGATGATGCCGGTTGGATGAGTATGTAGGATGTATCCGGCAACGTGTATTGGAACGCATGGATCTTTCGCGGGAGATGTCGGATGAAGAAATTGAAAATCTGATTGGGGAAGAGGCATCCCGGCTGATGCAGGAGGAACCCATTTCCATTCGGGAACGTCTGATGCTGGAAGCAAGAGTATTTAATTCACTCAGAAAACTGGATGCTTTGCAGGAACTTCTGGATGATCCGGAAATTTCCGAGATCATGGTAAATGGACCGAAACATATTTTTTACGAAAAGGCAGGAAGGGTTCATGCATGGAATCAGGCATTTGCCAGCGAAGAAAAAATGCAGGATGTGATACAGCAGATCGTTGGAAGACATAACCGGGTGGTTAATTTATCGAATCCAATCGTAGATACAAGACTTGCAGATGGCTCCCGTGTAAATATTGTCCTGGCACCGGTTTCTCTGGATGGTTCTACAATCACAATCCGGAAATTTCCAGAGAAACCGCAGGATATGCAGACCCTTATTCAAAAAGGGGCACTTCCGGAAGATGCAGCAGAGTTTTTAAAGATGCTGGTAAGGGCAAAATACAACCTGTTGATTTCGGGAGGGACAAGCTCCGGGAAAACGACATTTTTAAATGCTTTATCACAGTATATCCCGGAGGATGAGAGAGTCATAACGATTGAGGATTCCGCGGAACTTCAAATACAGGGAATCAAAAATCTGGTACGTTTAGAAACACGGAATGCAAATATGGAGGGCGTCCAGCCGGTAACAATCCGGGATCTGATCCGCACGGCATTGCGTATGCGTCCGGACAGAATACTCGTTGGGGAGTGCCGTGGAGCGGAGGCATTTGATATGCTTCAGGCATTGAACACCGGACATGACGGCGGATTATCCACCGCCCATGGAAATTCAAGCAGAGATATTCTCTCCCGTCTGGAAATGATGGTACTGATGGGGATGGATCTGCCGATTGCTGCAATCAGACAACAGATTGCATCGGGGATAGACCTGATCGTTCATCTGGGAAGATTACCGGATAAAAGCCGCAGAGTATTGGAAATTACAGAGGTATGCGGAGTGGAAAATGGCGAGATTCAGATTTCTCCGATTTATCAGCTGGAAGGAACCGAGGGCAGCTGGAAGTGGAAGCACTGTGGCATATTAAAGAATCGTAAAAAACTGGAGATGGCAGGGCTGACCCGGGAGAAGGGAGAGATAGAAGATGGATTATCGCGTGTATCATCTGAGCCGGAAGGAGGTCTGTAGAAGCATTGCTTTGGCGGGGCTGCTGACAGTGGCAATTGCGTATTTATTTTATGCCAGCTGGCTGGGGATAGTATTTTTTCCTGTTTTTATCTGGTTTTTCATGAAGCGTCAGAAAAAAGCAGGGGAAGAGCAGATGCAATTACAGCTTGCGAAGGAATTTGTGGATACTCTCCGGAGTATCAGTGCGGCTTTACTTGCTGGTTTCTCTATAGAAAATGCGTGGAAAGAGGCAGAAAAAGAAATACTCGCATTATATGGGAAAAGGTCCTATATGTATCAGGAGGTAAAGGAGATGAATTGTTCCATCAGCCTCAATCAACCATTGGAGCTGCTGCTGGGAGATTTCTCAACCCGAAGTGGAAATATGGATATTGCAAGTTTTTCCGAAGTTTTTTCATTTGCAAAACGCAGCGGTGGAAATTTTGTGACAATTATTGATGCAACATCCCGGCACATGCGGGTGCGCCATGAAACAGAGAGGGAGATTCAGGTACAGATTGCTTCTAGAAAGATGGAACAGAAAGTAATGAATGTGATACCGTTGTTCATTTTGTTATATCTGAAGGTGACATCCATGGATTTCCTGAATGTTTTATATGGAAATGTGGCAGGGGCATTGTTTATGACAGTATGCCTTGCAGCTTATGGTGGGGCGATTGTACTGGCAGAGAAAATAATGACAATACATATGTAGAGGGGGAAGTGTGAGAAGGAAAAAAATAATAGAAGCAGCGGTTGTTTGTATTCTGTTATTGCTGCTTGGGGCATATATGGAATTTTCCGATCGCAGTATGGACGATAAAAACAGAATTATCCGGGGCAGTCCGGGCAGTGGGCGGCAGGAAGTGGAACTTACGCTGAATGCAGGGGAGAAACTGAAAAATTATGACTATCAGGTAAGCGTTCCTGCACAATGTATTGATGAAAAGACAGCACAATCCTATTTTTCCCGGGCAGAAAAGGAAATAGACGAAACCTTTTTCCCAGAGGGAGAAGAGGCTGCACATGTAACAGAGCAGGTGCATATGAAGCCAAGCTATGTGAAAGGATTGGTAAAAGCCGACTGGACATTGGATCAATACAATGCAGTGGACGTGGATGGAACGATCCGGGAGGATCAATTAGATCCCCAAGGAGAACTTGTACAGGCGAGTGTGGCACTTACCTGTGAAAAGTACCGGGAGGAATATACGTTTTCTTTTCAAGTATACCCGAAAGTGATGTCGCAGCAGGAAAAGGTCATTCATGAAATTGCAGCTGAAGTGGAGCAGCAGAGTACGCAGGAAGGGGAAAGGTATCTGACGCTGCCGGATCAGGCGGCAGGGGTGAAGCTGCAATGGAAAGAAAAAAAACAGCATCTGGTATGGAAAATTTTGTTTTTTGAGGTGCTTGTCTGTTTCCTGATGGCGGGAATTGTTCTGGAGAGAAAACGTACTGCAGATCATATAAAAAAAGAGCAGATGAAACTGGATTATGCGGAAGTTGTGAGTAAACTTCTGATTTTACTGGGAGCAGGCATGTCATTAAAACAGGCATGGAATAGAATTTCCGCTCAATATTCTGATAAAAGGCAGAAAAAACAAATAAAAGAACGGTATATCTATGAAGAAATGATAATAACGAATCACGAAATCCTGGACGGGGAAAGTGAACGTCTTGCATACCAGAAATTTGGAGAAAGAGTGGATTTGGGAGAGTATCAGAGACTCATTCGGATTCTTTTACAGAATTTACAGACAGGAAGCAGGGGATTATGTAAACTTTTGGAACAGGAATCGGAGAATGCACTGGAAGAAAGGAAGGCACTGGCCTGTAAATTGGGAGAAGAGGCAGGAACGAAAATGCTGTTGCCACTCATGATGATGCTTGGCATCGTGATTGCCATCATTATGATTCCGGCAATGCTGTCATTTCAAGTATAAGGAGGAAAAATTATGTTAGGATTTAAAAACTTTTTGATGGAAGAAGATGGGGTAGGAGTTGTAGAAATGGTGTTGATCGTTGTGGTGTTGATAGGAATTGTTGTGTTGTTCAAGAAAAAACTGACAACGCTGGTTTCTGATATTTTCAACACAATTAAAGAACGCACAGGGGAGGTATAGTGAGGAGAAAGGCGAGTATTACTGTGTTTGCAGCCCTTTCACTGATGCTGGTGGCGCAGCTTCTTTTCACACTTTTAGAAGCAGCGAGACATTATGAACTTCAGAAAGTATTGTATATGAATACGGATACGGTTTTGGAATCCGTTTTTGCCGATTATTGCAGTCCTTTGTGGGAAACATACAAAATTCTTGGAGTACGGGTGGATGATACAGAAGGTAAATTATGTTTTAATAACCGGGAAGCACAGTTGCGTGGCCTTACATTGGATCATCTTGGAAGCAAAGAACAAAAAACTTTGCTTTCCGGGATGAGTCTGTTGACCGCGGAGATGACAGATGCAAGGTATGACCCCTATCGATTGCTGACAGATCAGAATGGTGTCGTATTTCAGAAGGCTGTGTGTACTTATATGAAAAAGAATATTGCATATGAGATGGCAAAGTCCGTCTACAATCATTATGAAGCAGTAAAAGAAGTAAAAAAGGACTATAAAAATCCGGATGAGGGTATTGCAGATGCAATGGATGCACTGAAGCATCCGGAAAAATATGAAACGGAGGGGGCAGGTAATTCATCATCCCGGCAGTTAAAAGGGGAAGCGCGTCAGGGGGATAAAACAAAGAAAGAGGATTCTGGAGAAAAGGCAACGCCAACAGAGAATCCTTTAGAAACGGTGACAGAAGTAAAAAAAGAAGGGGTACTATCCCTTGTTTTGCCGGAAAATACAAAGGTATCCGGAAAATCTATTAGTATAGAAGAAACTGTTTCACACAGAAGTCTGGAAAAAGGTACGATGGATTCTTATGTGGGAACAGACTGGTATCAAAAAGTATTGTTTTATCAGTATCTGGTGAATTATCTTGGAAACTATGTGGAAAAAAAGCAGGATCGCGTATTGGAATATGAGCTGGAGTATGTTTTGGGCGGAAAAAGAAATGACGCGGATAATTTAAAAATTGTGGTTTCGGAGCTGCTGGCAATGAGAGAACCGTTAAATATGGCCTCATTAACCGCATCTTCCCAGCGACAATCAGAGGCAATGGCACTTGCGGTCACGTTGGCGGGAGTATCCGCAAATCCGGCCGTAATCGAAGCTGTAAAATACGGAATCTTAGTAGCGTGGGCATTTGCAGAAAGTGTGTTAGATGTAAGGACACTATTGTCCGGTGGGAAAATTACAATGATAAAAAGTGATGCGGACTGGACTTCAAATGTACATATGATTCCGGAACTTTTGTCGGGCTGGTCTGTGGCGAAAGATTGTTCTCAGGGATTGGATTATGGACAATATGCTGCCATTTTGCTTTTGTTTCATAAGGGAAATACCCTTGCAATGCGCACCATGGATGTGGAGGAAGCGTATGTACAGACACAGGAAGGGTACGAAAATTTTCAGATGGACCACGTTTTGTGTGAAACTGAGCTTACTGCCACCTATGAATTCCAACCGGTATTTCTTGGCTTTGTATCCATCCTTGAAAATTTCTCAAATGGATTCCGGATTCAAAATCATTCCGGATATAGTTATTTTCATGGGAAGGAGGGGATGTAAGGATGTCTTTTGGACAGTGGAAACCAACAATTACCCTCAAATATCAACCTTTTCCGAAGCAGGCATGTATTCATAAGATAATAAACGAACCAATAGATTCGAATCCGCAAGACGATATCTATAACCTGGGAGAACATCCTTGCCAAAAGGCATCCTTATGTTCCTTTTTTAAGGGATCGTATACGCTGGAAGCAGCCGTGATTATTCCTGTAGCAGCCGTGTTTTTCCTTACGCTCTTATTTTTCTTTCGGGTATTGCAGATTCAGACAGAAGTTCAGGAGGCGTTGAATTATGCAAGCAGAAAAACAGCATGTGAAGCATCTGCGGTTTCATCGCAAACGGGGCTTCTGGTATCTGCGGAAGCGTATTTTAGAAAGGAGCTGGGAACGTACAGCCTGCCGGAAAAATATATTCGCGGTGGAAAACATGCGATTACGATGGCGAAATCCGATCTGTCAGGAAATTATATTAATTTGCAGGTTAATTATTACATTAAAATTCCAATTAGCTTTTTTGAGGTAAAGGGTGTTGGTATCTGTCAGAAAAGTAAGAGCCATAAGTGGATTGGCGACCGTACAGATGGAAAGCAGAGTGATTATGTGTATGTTACAAAACATGGAACTGTTTATCACAGGAGCAGAAAGTGCCATTATCTGGATTTGAGTATTAAAAGTACGGATTATGCACAGATCAGCAGTATGAGAAACAAAAATGAACATAAGTACAGCGCATGTTCCGGGTGCGTGGCAAAAAATCATGTTGCCGGAAAGGTGTATGTGACGGATTATGGAACCTGTTATCATAGTGATCTTGCCTGCAGTGGGCTAAAAAGAACTATTTATCTGATCCTTTTGGAAGAGACGGGAGGAAAAAGAGCCTGTGGTAAATGTGGTGCGAATACGGAGGTGAGGTAAAATCATGCAGAATAACTATGAAATGATCAGAATGTGCATATTGACGTTTGGATTGGCAGGACTCTCCTGGGAAGATATGAGAAAACAGGAACTTCATGGCTGGGCAATTTTGCTGCTGGGAATATCAGGTATGGCTGTATCACTGCTGGGAGGCTGTTGGAAAAATCCAGTATGGTTTTTTGGATTACTGCCGGGGATATTTATGCTTATACTGGCCTGGAGTACAAGGGAAAGTATTGGGTATGGAGACGGTTTGGTAATTTTAGGTATGGGATGTTTTTATGCACTGGGTGAAATAATGGGAATTGTCATGATTGCCATTACCATTGCGGGAATTACGGCTCTTGGTTTGCTGGTATTCGGACATAAAAACAGAAGATCCGAGTTTCCGTTTGTACCATTTCTGCTAGGGGCACATCTGGTCATGTGGGGATTACAGGGATAAAAGGAGAAAATATGAAATGGAGAGGAAGTTATACCGTAGAGGCGGCTGTGATTATACCGGTTCTGATATGGACGATGGCAGCAGCTATGTGTACAGGAATTGATTTGTTGCATGAAGTACGTGAGGAGCATGAAGAAAAACAGATAGAAGATATGTGGGCAGTAGATTCCTTTTATCAGTATCAGACGTTAAAAGAGGTGAAAAAATGATCAATCGGGAAATAGTATATGAAAGAAATCTTACGGGAAGTTTTATGAAAATTGCAGCGGGAATCCATGCGGGGCTGGATGAAAAGCTGATGCTGAGGAGAAAATTGCCGGGACTTCTTGCGGTGGAAAAGGCATATATGGATGGGGAGGGACAGTACTGGTATAACATATCCGGCAAACAGTCGCTTGATATGTATTGCAGGGTAAAAGAAGTAGATATTTCTTTCATTGAAAAACTGATCATGAGCATTTGCAGTGAGATGGAGATTCTGGAATGGAATCTGATTCAGACCAATTGCCTGATGCTGGATCCCGAGTTAATATTTATTACCAACAGCAACCAGGAAATTATTTTTACCGTATATCCGGGTGGGAGTGGAACCATTGAGACAGAATTTCAGCAGTTAATGGAATTTCTGCTTACAAAAGTGGATCATAAAGACACACGGGCGGTAAAAGCAGCATATGGAATTTATGAGAAGACGCTTCTGGATGGTTATTCTATTACAGATATCCGGGATGAAATTGTAAGAACCAGACAAAATGAGGGGAAAAAGGCGGCTGTGGAGGAATCCGGGGGAAATGGAATGGAAAAAGTTTGGAGAGAGGAAAACAATCAACCCGTAGTTCCTGAAAGAAAATATGAAGATCATCCAGACAAAAAAAGAAAAGATGAAACTGTAAAAAGAGCCAACAGAAAGAAAAAGGGGGAAAAGAAAAAGGAGCAGAAGGAGTGGATCAGAAAATTAAAAAAGCTACTGATAGAAATAGGTCTTCTGGAAGAGGAAGAAACCGAAAAACAGGTATATGAATCTTATCAAGGAAGTAGGGAATGCCTGCAGGATACCAGAAAACTTTCGAAGTCTGCGGTTGTATATCCGGAGGAAGTAATAAAAACGGTGGCACAACCCGAATATCGGCCAACGGTATGCCTGAACAGCATGACAGGGAAAGTCAGGGGAATGTTGTTGTATCAGGGAGCTGAATCTTACGAGGATATCTGTGTTACAAAGAAAATGACAAGAATCGGGTACGGTCCCGATGCGGACATACAAATACAGGCAGATACGATTAGTCAGCTGCATGCGCGGATTGATCATGATGGAGAGACCTATTATATTGAAGATTTAAATTCGACAAATGGTACGTTCGTGAATGATGAGCCGCTGGCTTACAAAGAGAGAAGAAAATTAAACAGTAATGACATGATCCGTTTCGCGGATGTCCGATATCGTTTTTGCTAACTGCCTTGTTTTTCCAAATGGAAGTGAGTATACTGATAGCATGTGAAAAAATCAGGAGGGAAAAGCATGCCACAAAAAAAGAAACTTCCATTTGTAACCGTGGGATTTGTCGCTGTGAATGTTCTTGTTTATGTGATTCTGGAAATCCTTGGAAATACGGAAAATTCGGAGTTTATGGTAAGAATGGGGGCGGTCTGGCCGCCATATGTGAAGCAGGGAGAATACTGGAGACTGTTTACAGCTACTTTTATGCATTTTGGATTTGAACATATTTTGAATAATATGCTGGTACTGATCTGTGCCGGTCCGATTCTGGAGAAGGCGATGGGGCATATCAAATACCTGTGTCTGTATCTGATCGCCGGTGTGGGAGGAAGTACACTGTCCTATGTGCAAATGATCGCACGGGGAAAGTATGATGTATCGGCAGGGGCATCCGGTGCTATTTTCGGTATTATCGGGGCATTGCTGTGGATTGTGATGATACACAAAGGAAGATATGAATCTCTTACGGGCAAAGGGCTGCTTTTTATGATTGTGATCAGCCTGTATTATGGAATTACCAGTGTGGATGTGGACAACTGGGCACACATCGGTGGCCTTGCAATGGGATTTGTTCTTGCAATTATTTTATACTGGAAACCTCGTAAAGCAGTTGATTTATCGGGGGAAAATCCCTATACTAATTAGTATCAAAGCAAGGAGAGTATACCGATGAAAATCAACGTGTATTATGGAGGCCGGGGACTTTTGGATGACCCGACACTGTATGTATTAAAAAAGATGGAAGATGTTTTACGGGAACTTCGGGTAAACATCGAACGATTCAATATATATGAGCATAAGAATGAAATTGCAACCCTTCCGCTGACGTTCAAAGAGGCAGACGGAATTATTCTTGCCACAACGATTGAGTGGCTGGGAATCGGTGGTTATATGCAGCAGTTTCTGGATGCCTGCTGGTTATATGGTGATAAGGAAAAAATCAGCCATACCTATATGCAGCCGATTGTTATGTCCACAACCTATGGAGAGCGCGAGGGAGAACTGACTCTGATGAATGCATGGGAGATTCTGGGTGGATTACCATGTGCAGGGTTATGCGGATATGTAGAGGATCTGGTGGAATTCAAGCAGAATAAAGATTATACGCTGATCATTGAAAAGAAAGCGGAAAACCTGTACCGGACCATTTCCCAGAAGATCAAAAATCTTCCGACCAGTAATCAGGCAGTAAAGCAGAGTGTTCTGCGGACGCAGCAGCTGAATCTGACACCACAGGAGAGCGAGCAGCTCTCGAAGTATGTATCGGATGATACTTATGTGAAGCAGCAGAAAGAGGATATTGAGGAATTGGCATCGATGTTCAAAGATATGCTTGGAAAACCGGATGATGATATGGATACACCGTTTGTGAAGGAACTGGAAAGTCATTTTGTATCTACTGAGGATTTTGCTGCCAGCTATTCCTTTATTATCGAAGGAATCAAAAAGCCATTGTATGTAGCAATTGAAAACGGAGAATTGGAGATTCATTACGGTCAGGAAGAAAAGATTGACGTGGTTGCAAAATTAAGCAGAGATGTTCTGCAGTCAATCATTGACGGACGGATGACATTCCAGAGAGCGTTTATGACGGGTGAGATGACAGCGAAAGCGAATTTTAAAACGCTTCGTATGCTCGATCAGATATTTGTATTTTAGGAGGCAAAAAAATGAAAGACGACAATTGTATTTTTTGTAAACTGGCAAACGGAGATATTCCGACCAATACGATCTATGAAGATGCGGATTTCCGTGTGATTCTGGATGCAAGTCCTGCAACAAAGGGACATGCGCTGATTCTGCCGAAACAGCACTATGCAAATATGTTTGAGATTGATGATGAAGTACTCGCAAAGGCTGCAAAGCTTGCAAAGAAAGTTATTACACACGAAAAAGAAGTGTTGGGATGTGACGGTTACAATGTGCTTCAGAATAACGGAGAAGCAGCAGGACAGACCGTATTTCATTTCCATATGCATCTGATTCCGCGTAAAGCAGGAGATCAGGCAGTTCCTGAGTGGGAGCATTTATCTCTTTCCGATGATGAGATGAAAGAAATCTGTGATAAGATGAAGATGTAAAAAATCTGTATCTCTATATACAAAAACATGCATATCGCTGGAAAAACGTACAGCAGATATGCATGTTTTTTGTTTTGGCGTGTGAATTATTTAGAAACACTTTCAATCAGTTTTAATATCGTTCCGATGGAATCCATCTGACCGCTCTCTGACATGGTATGGATGTATTTTTCGCGGTCGGCATATACTTCGCGTACAGCATCAAGTAATGTCTGATCCGTCAGTTTTTCTTCTTCAATCACATAAGAAAATCCCTGTTTAGCAAAAGATTTCGCATTTAAAATCTGATCACCACGGCTGGCAGCAGCAGAAAGCGGAATCAGGATGTTTGGTTTGTGCAATGCAAGAAGTTCACAGATGGAATTTGCACCTGCGCGGGAAATGGCAAGATCTGCCAGGGCAAACATGTCGGTCAGTTCTGCACTTGCATATTCAAACTGCGCATAGCCAATCACGCCTTTTAATTTCTCATCGAGGTTTCCTTTTCCACAAAGATGAATGATATAAAATTGCTCTAACAGTTCCGGAAGCACTTTCCGTACCGCTTCATTGATTACCTTGGAACCTGAACTTCCGCCGACGATCAGGAGTACTGGTTTGTTGTGATCTGGAAAACCGCAGTAGTGAAGGGATTTTTCCGCATCTCCGTGGAACAGTTCCCGGCGGATCGGTGAACCGGTAAGAACTGCTTTTTCCGCTGGAAGGTATTTCATGGTCTCCGGGAAATTACAGCATACTTTTTTTGCACCGCGGATTGCGATTTTGTTTGCAAGTCCCGGTGTGATATCGGATTCGTGGATAATTGCCGGAATATGGCAGTGCTTTGCGGCAAGGACAACCGGAACAGACACAAATCCACCTTTGGAAAAGACAACGTCCGGTTTGAGTTTGCGCAGGATGGAGATTGCCTGCCCATATCCTTTTAATACTTTAAAAGGATCGGAAAAGTTTTTCCAGTCAAAATAACGGCGAAGTTTTCCGGAAGAAATTCCGATATAAGGGATTTTTTGTGCTTCGATAAGTTCTTTTTCCATTCCGTTGTAGGAACCGATATATGTAATTTCATAACCGGCTTCCTGAAGTGCCGGCATAAGGGCAATGTTTGGAGTAACATGTCCGGCAGTTCCGCCACCGGTCATAACAATTTTTTTTGATTTAGCCATTCGATATTTCCTCTTTTCTTTACTTAAGTCAACTCTATATGATCTATATAGAAATGTCAAGCAACATGGGCAGTAACGACATATGTCGAAACTTGCGACCGAAAGGATATTCCGGTGATGACGTTCTTTCATTATAATAAGATTTATACAGTAAGAAATGATTTTATATAATATGAAAGGATGGGAGCAGATATGACAATACTGATGTGGATCAGCAGGTGGCAAAATGAAATGGAGTTAATGATTATGGGTTTGCAGATCATACTTTTTTTATTTTTAACAATTGGGGTATTTTGTATTGTGCGGCAACAGAAAAAAGCAAACCGGTGCAGAAGACGCCTGGAATTGTACTTAAAAAAACACATGGACAAGCCGAAAAAGAAAGAAGAAAAAAGTGTATCACCGGAGAACGTGCAAAATAAAAATTTACATGAGGATGAGGAAGAAAACCGCATAATTTCAACTGTTTTGCAGGAAATTTTCCCATAGTGGAATGTTTTTTATCAAAAACAATACATAAATTGACACAGGAATATAAAATATGTAACATTTTCAAAACCGGCATGGGTGTGCAGTGAAAACGCACACCCATTTTTTAAACGGAATATGAGTAAAAGTGGAGAGCACCACCCATTTTTTTACTAAAATTTGACAAACAGGAATTTCTGTGCTACAATGAGCCACGTAACAAACTTGTAACAAATGAAATAAAGTGTTTAAAAACGCAACATAAGTGTAATACTTATTGCATAAAATGTTACGAATCCACGGTTGAGATGTGGATGAAACAAACTACGGAGGTTCATCAATGAAAGCAAGCAAAAAGGTGATGGAAAGTGTAATCGTGTCGGGACTGGCACTCACACTTGCGGTCACTGCAGTTACCGGTAATGGAGTGAATATTGCAGCAAAGGATGCAGCAGACACACAGTTTGTCAATAACGGAATTGCCGGAGTGGCATCTGCCATGAATGAATATGAATTGGAGTCGGCAGACTATCTGGACAGATATATTTCTGTTGAAAAGACAAATGCGGCTTTGGTTGCGGCAACAGCAGATGGAACGGTTATATCCGGAAATGATACAAAAAAAGAAGAAACCACAGAAAAGGAAACTGCTTCCGAAGAGGAACAGGAGTGGCAGAATAAGCTGATGGCGAAGGTGGATGATTTTCTTTACGTTCGCGAAAAGGCAGATTCTGATTCCGAAATTGTCGGAAAGATGTACAAAGGGGATCGCGCAGTTGTGAAAGAAGCAGGCGATACCTGGACAAAGATTGAGTCCGGCAATGTAACAGGATATGTAAAGAATGAATATTGTGTGACAGGAACAGATGCATTAAATTATGCAAAGAAGCACTGTGATACGGTTGCGAAGGTTTCCATTGACGGTCTTCGTATTCGTAAAGCGCCAGACACAGATGCGGAGGTAGTGAAAACCGTTGCATCGGGTGAGCACATGGATGTGAATACAAAAGCCGAAGAAACAGACGGATGGATTGCCGTCAAAGTTGGTTCAGATACCTGTTATGTGAGTGACGATTATGTGACCGTCACACTGGATACAGGCAAAGCAGTCACCATTGAGGAAGAACAGGCAGCAATCAAGGTTGCAGAAGAGAAAAAGGCAGCGGAAGAAGCGAAGAAGAATGCTTCTGTTTCTGCTGAAAAGAAATCATCGTCCGGTCAGTCGGCATCTTCCCAGACAACACAGAATGCGTCGATTGCCGCAAGTGCGGATGAAGAGACACTTCTGGCAGCACTTGTACAGTGTGAGGCCGGAGGAACCAGCGTACAGTGTATGACAGCGGTTGGAGCGGTTGTTGTTAATCGTGTCAGAAGCGGCGGATTTGCAAACTCTATCTACGGAGTTATCTATCAGAGAGGTCAGTTTGGACCGGCATCTTCCGGCAGACTTGAAGCAAGACTTGCCAGCGGTGTCAGCGCAAGCGCCAGACAGGCAGCGAGAGCCGCATTAAACGGCAGTGATCCGACAGGTGGAGCAAAATACTTCAAACTGGCAT
>ULJD01012587.1_pt1 | contig 22172 bp, 15 predicted proteins | sample 1950801 | NCBI WGS metagenome assembly ULJD01 (sample SAMEA4835464, study PRJEB28245) | human gut metagenome | biome: gut microbiome; material: fecal sample | place: Denmark | collected 2008 | reverse complement strand
ATAAGCTATGTTTCACGTGGAACATGAGTTATTATTTTATAATTAAATTTGTTATTAATAATCATTAATAAATAAAATACAATAATAAATATATATAATTCAAAAATCACATAACAAATATAAACGACTTTTAAAAATAAATAAAAAATTGTTGATAATTTCATGTTCCACGTGAAACATGAAATTTTTTAATAGATATTTTTAGAAATATGTTTGTTAAATATAAATAATAATTATTTCCAAAGATTAATTAAATTTATTTTTAATAATTAATTAATTGTTGATAATCAATGTTCCACGTGGAACATGAAGTTAGTTATCTAATTATTATGCTATGTTCCACGTGAAACATAGCATAATTTTAAATCTAATTTATCAACAGGCATAAAAAAAGATACACACACTAAATAAATGTTAAAGCTGCTGACTTCCGTCCCTGACTTGATTCCATCATTTAATGTTGTATCAACAAGTATTATATAACAATTCAAAAACATAGTCAATATAAGCAAATAGACATACATTTGTATGTCTATTTGCTTATGAACTATATATAATAAATAATTTTATAAAATTAATAATTGCTTAATTGTAATTAGAATTTAGTAATAAAAATTATTTCCCGGGAAATAAAATATAAAAATGAAGACACCAAGGCTTCATTTTTTACATTAAAGACTACAGGCTTTAATGTACACTGAGAGATATAATATAGCTCGAAGTGAAAAAAAAGAAAGCTATTCACTTTCTTTTTCAATATTTTCACCATTAATATTATCATCACTAACTTCTTCTCTATCAACAATAGAAGTAGAACTAACAATACTATCTTCTTTTAAATTAATAAGTTTAACACCTTGAGTAACTCTACTCATAGTAGAAATCTTATCAACAGCCAATCTAATAATAATACCAGAATCAGTAATAATCATTATGTCTTTACTATCATCAACAGTCTTAAATGACACAATAGAACCATTCTTTTCAGTAATATTAACAGTCTTAACACCTTTACCACCACGATTAGTAATTCTATATTCATCAACAGGTGTCTTCTTACCATAACCCTTTTCAGTAATAACAAGTACATAATCATTAGGTTCAACAATCTCCATACCAACAAGTATACCACCATCAAGATTAATACCTCTAACACCAGAAGCACTTCTACCCATAATTCTAACAGCATCTTCATTAAATCTAACCATTCTACCATTAGAAGAAGCCATTAAAATCTCATCATTACCAGTAGTTTTCTTTACAGATACAAGTTCATCATTATCTTTTAAAGTAATAAACTTCTTACCGTTAGTCCTAATACTATCAAATTCAGATATATCAGTCCTTTTAATTAAACCATTCTTAGTAGCAAAAACTAAACATTTGTATTCATCATCATTAGATATTTTCAATAAAGAAGTAACCTTTTCATCTTTATCTAAAGATAACAAATTAATAATAGGTAATCCCTTAGATTGTCTACTATATTCAGGAATTTCATAACCCTTAATTCTATATACCTTACCCATATTAGTAAACATAAGAATATAATCATGACTAGTAGCATTAATCAAATGCTCTACAAAATCCTCTTCATTAGTAGCCATACCTTTAACACCCATACCACCTCTATTTTGAGTTTTATAAGTATCAGCAGGTAATCTCTTAATATAACCCTTATTAGTTAAAGTAATAACAACATTCTCAACAGGAATTAAAGATTCATCTTCAATATAATCAATAGCAGTCATATCAATATGTGTTCTTCTCTCATCAGCATATTTATCTTTAATTTCAAGCATTTCAGTCTTAATAACTTCAAGAATTTTCTCTTCACTAGCTAATATTTCTTCTAATTCCTTAACTAATTTTTCAAGTTCAGCAATCTCTTCTTCAATCTTAGATTTTTCAAGTCCAGTAAGTCTCTTCAATCTCATATCAAGAATAGCCTGAGATTGAACCTCAGATAAAGCAAAATTAGACATAAGTCCAGCCTTAGCCTCATCGTCATCAGCAGACTCTCTAATAATCTTAATAACCCTATCAATATTATCAAGAGCAATCTTTAAACCATCTAAAATATGCAATCTATCCTTATATCTCTTTAAATCAAATTGACATCTACGATAAATAACATGTTTCTGATGATCAATATACTTCTCAATAATCTCTCTTAAACCAAGAGTTCTAGGACTACCATCAACAAGCATTAAAAAATTAATACCATAAGAAGTTTGAAGCTGTGTATGCTTATATAAATTATTCAAAACAACGTTAGCATTAGCCTCTTTCTTAACATCAATAACAATCTTAATACCCTCTAAAGCCGATTCATCACTTAAATTAGAAATACCATCAATAATCTTATCTCTAACAAGTTCACCAATTCTTTGAATCAAAGCTTTCTTATTAACTTGATATGGAAGTTCTGTAATAACAATTCTATGCTTATTATGAGTTTCTTCTACAGTAGCCATACCTCTAATAGTAATAGCTCCTCTACCGCTCTCGTACGCCCTTTTAATACCACTATTACCAAGAATAACACCAGCAGTAGGAAAATCAGGTCCCTTAATATACTGCATAAGTTCAGTAACAGTAATATCTGGATTATCAATATAAGCAACACATCCATCAATAACTTCACCCAAGTTATGTGGTGGAATATTAGTAGCCATACCAACAGCAATACCCATATTACCATTAACTAATATATTAGGAAATCTGCTAGGTAAAACAACAGGTTCCTTTCTCTGACCATCATAATTTTCCGAAAAATCAACAGTATCCTTATTTAAATCTCTTAAAAGTTCCATCGATATCTTAGCAAGTCTAGCTTCAGTATAACGACTAGCAGCAGCACCATCACCATCAATAGAGCCAAAATTACCATGCCCATCAACAAGAGTATGTCGATAAGTAAAATCTTGTGCCATTCTTACCATAGATTCATAAATAGCAGAATCACCATGTGGATGATAATGACCCATAACAGCACCAACAGCATTAGCAGATTTCTGATATTTCTTATCAGGAGTCATACCCTCTTCATATAAAGTATATAAAATTCTTCTATGAACAGGCTTAAGACCATCTCTAACATCAGGAAGAGCTCTTGCAACAATAACACTCATCGAATAATCAAGGAAAGACTTCCTCATTTCACCAACAATATTAACAGCTACTTTTCTATCTCTTTCATGATTATTATCCTCACCCATATCTTCTATATTTAAATTTTTATCTATATTCTTATCTTCCATCATAAACCTCCTATATATCCAAATTTTCTACAAATAGAGCATTATCTTCAATAAACTTTCTTCTAGGTTCAACTTCTTCACCCATAAGTAACTGGAATGTTTCATCAGCAAGAATAGCATCATCCAAAGTAACTTGTTTTAATATTCTCTTATCAATACCCATTGTTGTTTCTCTAAGTTCTTCTGGATTCATCTCACCTAAACCTTTCATTCTACCAATTTCATACTTCGTATTAAGAGGTAAAGTAGCTAAATATTCATCTCTTTCTACTTCATCAAGTACATATTTAATATTTTTACCATGTTTAATTGAATATAAAGGTGGTTGTGCAGCATATATATGTCCATTTTCTACTAATGGCTTAAAATATCTATAAAATAAAGTAAGTAATAATGTTCTAATATGTGCTCCATCAACATCAGCATCAGTCATAATAATTATCTTATAATATCTTAACTTAGATATATCAAATTCTTCACCAATACCAGTGCCTAAAGCCGTAATCATAGTTCTAATCTCTTCATTAGCAAGAATTCTATCTAATCTAGCCTTCTCTACATTAAGTATTTTACCTCTAATAGGAAGAATAGCCTGCGTAATAGGATCTCTTCCCATCTTAGCACTACCAGCAGCAGAATCCCCCTCTACAATAAACATTTCTGATATAGTAGCATCTTTAGAAGAACAATCAGTAAGTTTACCCCAATAATTAGTAATTTCAAGTCCACCTTTTCTTCTAGTTAACTCTCTAGCTCGTCTAGCAGCGACTCTAGCCCTAGCAGCAGTCATTGACTTTTCTATTATAATTTTAGCATCATTAGGATGTTCCATTAAAAATCTCTCAAATGCCTTAGCAAATATACTAGCAGCTACTTTTCTAACTTCACTATTACCAAGTTTAGTCTTAGTTTGTCCCTCAAATTGAGGTTCAGGTACTTTAGCAGATATAATCATTGTTATACCTTCTCTAACATCATCACCGCTAAGAGGCTCATCATTATCTTTAAGTATTTTATTTGCTTTAGCATAATTATTAATAATTCTAGTTAAAGCCAGTTTAACACCATCTTCATGAGTTCCACCTTCAGGAGTAATAATATTATTAACAAAAGAGTAAACAGTAGCATTATATCCATCATTATATTGAAGAGCAACTTCTATTGAAATATCATTTTCCATTCCTTCAACATATACAATATCTTCATGGATAGGAGTCTTATTTTTATTTACATAAGCAACAAACTCTTTAATACCACCTTCATAAACAAAAGTATCAGATTCTCCTGTTCTATCATCCATAAGAATAATTCTAAGACCTTTATTTAAGAAAGCAAGTTCTCTAATTCTAGTCTTTAATGTTTCATAATTAAAAGTAGTAGTCTCTTTAAATATTTCATCATCAGGCATAAAAGTTACTGTCGTACCAGTTCTATCTTCACTACATTCTCCTATTACCTTTAAAGGTTCTACAGTATGTCCACCATTAGCAAACTTAATATAGTGAACTTTTCCCTCTTTATAAACAGTTACTTCTACCCATTTACTAAGAGCATTAACTACAGATGCTCCAACACCATGTAATCCACCAGATACTTTGTAGCCACCACCACCAAATTTACCACCAGCATGTAATACTGTATATACTGTCTCAACTGTAGATAATCCTGTCTTAGGATGTACTTCAACAGGTATACCTCTACCATCATCTTTAACAGTAACAGAACCATCTTTATTAACAATTATTTCAATATCATCACAATATCCTGCTAAAGCCTCATCGATAGCATTATCTACTATTTCCCAAACTAAATGGTGTAATCCTTTCTCACTAGTACTACCTATGTACATACCAGGTCTTTTTCTTACTGCTTCAAGTCCTTCTAATACTTGAATATCCGAAGCATCATAATGTTCATTACTATTCATTTTTTATCACCTTCCTGCATCAAATTATTTCCCGGGAAATAATTTTACCATTTTCTATTTTATAAACATTAGCTTTATTTCTCACATTTTTATCAATATTTTCAATATCTGTAGTAGTAACTATTGTTTGAATATCATTATCTAAATATTTAATTACCTTATTTCTCTTATCAATATCTAATTCACTAAATATATCATCCAAAAGTAAAATAGGAGTATCAGATAAAACATCCGTAAATAATTTAACTTCTGCTAACTTAAGAGCAAGTACAGCACTCCTTATTTGCCCATTTGAACCATATAAAGATAAATTCTTCCCATTCAAATCAAAATAAAAATCATCTCTATTAGGTCCAATAAAAGTAATCTTATACTGAATTTCTCTTGATAAATTACTTTTAAGTTTATCTTTAAACATATCTTTATCTAAATTACTAACATTAGAAGTATATATCATCTTAAGTCCTTCTAATCCTGTAATAGAACTAAATATATCATCTATATATTTATTAACTAAGTCTACATATTTCCTTCTAAAATTATAAATAACTATTGATAAACCAATATATTTATCATTAAGAATATCTAAATAATTCATATCACTCTCTTTATTAATATTAATAATCTTCAAAAATTCATTTTTTTGACGTAAAACTAAATTATAATTATTTAAATTTGCTAAATAAATCTTATTAATTTGACTAATTTGAATATTAAAGTATTTTCTTCTACAAGATGGACTATCTTTAAATATTCTAATACTATCACTACTAAAAAGAATAACATTCATCTTAGAAATATAATCACTTAATTTTTTAATCTCTTTTTTATTTATCTTAACAACCTTACCATTCTCATTAATTAATAGTTCAAGTTCATCATAAGAACCATTATAATCAACAATTCCTTTAATCATTGAATATCTACTATTAAAATTAATAAGATTCTTATCACTAATAGATAAAAAAGACTTCGTAACAGCAAGTACATAAATAGATTCTAGTAAATTAGTTTTTCCCTGAGCATTATCTCCTATTATAATATTTAAATTATTATTAAGTTCTAATAAAATATCATCATAATTACGATAATTTTTTAAATAAATTTTTTGTAATTTCAATATAAAGTTATTTTCTTGCCCATATTTTCACCTTTACTAATCTCATGTACCCCTATACATATATAATTATACCATATTTCAATAAAAATTAAAAGAAAAAAAACATATTTTCTATGTATTTTTTCCTTATTTTTCAACGGTTTTTCTCATAATTCCATTTAGGTATTTTTCTATCTTTATACACTTAGTAATTTGATTATCAATCGTAGTATAAGGCACCTTAATATTCATCTCTTTACCATTATCAAAATATATTTTTGTACCATTACTTTCTTTAACATATCTAGTAATATTATTATAAGCAAGCCATATACATTTCTTAGAACTAGGAGTACATGTAGGAAAGAAAATAATCATATTATAAGAAGATACAATAATAGGAGTCTTAATATAATAATTAAAAATATCAATAACAAATTGCCTCTGAATATTATAAGAATTACCATAAAAATTACACCCATATTTAAGTAATTTAAGACAATCAATACTCAAATAAAAATCCTTATTCTTCTCCACAACATAAGTACCATATCCATTAGAAGTAAAGCACAAAACATCATCAGTAATAATATAATTTCTCATAAAATCCCCCTCTCCACATATAAAAATATGTACCATGTATTAAAGCATATAATCATGTCGAATTTTATCAAAATATGTCGTAAATTATCAAAAATTTTCCTTTTCTTAACATTTCTATCATCAAAATTACTGTTTTATCACAAAAAAAATAGATAAAAGAATCAAATCTATTATCTATTCAACAAATATAAATCAAAATTAGCAAGTCTTAATAGGTAAAACAAGTTGTACCAAAGAATCATCTTCATTACTCTTAATAACAATAGGAGAACTATCATTATTCATACATAAAACAATCTTTTCTTTATTAAAACTCTTAATAGCATCTAACATAAACTTAGAACTAAACGAAATTTCAATATTCTTATCATTTTCTACATTGATTTTTTCCTCTACTTTACCAATTTCTGGACTATTTGAAGAAATCATAAGTTCGTTACCTTTTAAAGATAACTTAATAGTATTCTTTTCTCTGTCAGAAGTAAGTAAACTAGCTCTATCGATCATATTATATAAATCATTAAAAGAACATTCAAGTAATATATTAAAATTCTTAGGAATAATATCACTAGTAGTAGGATAAGTACCAGAAAGTAATCTAGATAAAAATACAATATTACCATATTTAAATAAAACTTTATTACTAAATAAATGTAATTCTAAAGATTCTTCATCATTATCAAGCATTTTAGTAAGTTCTACTAAGTTCTTACCAGGAATAACAATATTAATATCACTTTCATCAACTTTATCAATAGCTACTAATTTTCTAGCAAGTCTATATGAATCAGTAGCAATAACATCTAATTCTCCATTATTAATTCTAAAATTAATACCTGTAAGAAGTGGTCTAGTTTCACTTTGTGAAATAGCAAATACTGTTTGATTAATAATATCCTTAAATACTCCATTGTTAATAACAATAGGCTCCTTAGTTTCATCTAAATCTAAATTAGGAAATTCATTAGGATTAATACCATTCAAATTAAATTCTGTATTATCTGTACTAACAATCATCTTATATCCATCAATAACTTCAATAGATATATCTGTATTAGGAAGTTTTCTTATTATCTCAACAATATATTTACCTCCTATTACTATACTACCAGTTTCTTCTAAACTTGTTAACTTATTCTTTGGTATAAAAGATCTAATAGAAACATCAGTATCACTTGCATATAAATATAATCCATCATCCTTTAAATCAAACTTAATACCTGTTAATATAGGAATTAAGTTTTTAGTAGATATTGCTCTTGCTGTATTATTCAAACTTTCTAATAATATTTCTTTCTTTACGACTAATTTCATTTTTATCATCCTCTTTCTTTTATTATTTATTATATTATTATTATTATGCTGTGGATATTGTGGAAAACTCACATATATCCTTGTTTTATATACCTTTACTTATCCACAATACTTGTTGATAACTTTAAACTTATCCACTATCAACAACTATATTCTCTTTTTTAACTCCTCAATTACTGTTTGTAACTGATAATTTGTCTCCAAATCTTTCTCTATTTTTTGATATGCACTTATTATAGTTGAGTGGTCTCTACCTCCAAAGTAAGTTCCCATTTTTGGATACGATTCATTTGTCATTATTCTACACAAGTATATAGCTATTTGCCGCTGATAATTTATATCTTTACTCCTTTTTTTACCTTTTAAATCCTCAATATCTATCTTAAAGTACTCACAGACAATCCTTTGAATCCTATGAATATCATTTTTATATACACTACGCTCACTTATTTTATCTTTTAAAGCTTCAATAGCAATATCCAAAGTAACAACTCCATGGTTCATCATCAGTGCATAAGCAAAAACCCTTGTAATTGCTCCTTCTAACTGTCTAACATCAGAATCATTAATATTAGCGATATATTCAATAACTTCAATTGGAATATCTTCCGCTGCTTCCTGATGTGCTATCTTCCTTTTAATAATATCTACTCTCAGTCCAAAATCAGGTGGAGTAATATTAGCAGTAAGACCCCAATTAAATCTTGTAATAAGCCTATTTTCTAACATCTTCAAATCATCAACAGACCTGTCGGAAGCTATAATAATTTGTTTATTTGAGTCATGTAACTGATTAAAAGTATGAAAAAATTCTTCTTGCCCCTTAGTAGCGGATCCCAAAAATTGAATATCATCAATAATTAAAACGTCAATATTTCTATACTTATTCTTAAAAGAATCAATCTTATCAAAAGTATTCTTCTCATTATTTCTAACTGCCGCTATATAATCATTAACAAACTGTTCACTTGACACATACAAAACCTTTTTATTAGTATTTTTAATAATATAATTACCAATAGCATGCATTAAATGTGTTTTACCAAGTCCACTTTTACCATATAAAAATAAAGGATTATATGCTTTACCAGGTTTTTCCGCCACCGCTCTAGCAGCAGTAAAAGCAAACCTATTCGAGTTACCTACAATAAAACTATCAAAAGTATATTCGCTATTTAGATTAGCGGAAGCACTAGTTTGATGTGGAACTCCCATATTTTCATTAGAAGCACCAATAATAACCTCTTCATTATTATCACTAATTTCATTAATTTCGTTTTCTAAAATAAATTTAAAATTAAAATTTGTTCCTGTAATAGAATTAAAAGTTTCCTCAATATCATCAATATAATTTTCTTCTAAATGTTTTTTATGTAAAGCAAGTGGAACAATAATAGTGGCAGTACCACCATCTAACTTATATAATTTAGTATCCTTAAACCAAGTATCATAAGATAAAGGAGTAATACGTTCTTTAATTTTATCAAGAAATTCATTCCATAAATTATCCGTATTCATATCAAAACCTCCTTAATCAAATCTGCCATTAATCTTATTATATCTCAAAAAAAAATTTTGTCTAGATATTTTTTTTAATTAACAGGTAAAATAACAAGTTATCCACAACTTATCAACAATATAATACCATATAAAATAAGACTTTAAAAGACTTTTCCACAATTTTTGTCAATTTTTGTTGTCAACAGTCAACAACTTTACTTTTCCACAGCCCTGTGGATATTGTGGATAAATAAAAAAAGCCTTGATTTATAAGGCTTTATCCTAGTTACTTTTCCACTGTATCATCCACTTGTCAAATATTTTAGCATTTGTACTCTGTGGTTCTGGATTAGGAAGTTGCATTTTTACAATAAGTGGAATCTTCATCATCTTACCAAATGCAACACAAGTACCAGATTGAAGTGATTTTTGTTTTTCAATAACATCACTACTAATATTAGGAACCATCTTTTCAATATACTCCAAATCACTAGGATGGTTAATTTTAAATATTAAGAAATTACTACACTGTGATAAAACAGTTTCAGATAGTTCAGTAGGTCTTTGTGTAATTAAGTCAAGACATATACCAAATTTTCTACCTTCCTTAGCAATTCTTTCAAATATATTGTATCCAAGAATATTAATATCATTATCCTTCTGAACATATCTATGAGCCTCCTCTAGCATAAGATGCATTGGCATACTACCTCTAGTAGGAAGTTTTTTAGCAAAGTTAAAGATAATTCTTGCATATACCTTAACAAGAGCTTTAGCAAATCTATCATCTATATTTTCTAATACAAAATTAATAATTTGTGCTCTCTTATTATTACCAACTAATATTAAATCAGATATAAATTCATTTACAGTAATAAACTTATCACATTCAAAATACTTTCTCATAGAACTATTAGCAATAGTATGTAATTTAACTTTTAAAGCAGTAGCTTCAGCATAAGATTTCTCATTAAGAAGAAGTCCTTCAGATATTAATGTAAAGTTAAGAGCTACTTCTAAATCGTCAATTGTAAAGAAAGTAGGTACATAATCTTCATTCCACTTAGTTTCATTATCTATAAATTTTTTAATATATTCAGTAATAAGAATTCTTTCTACAAATTGTCCCTGACTATCAATTTCAAAACATTTTCTAAAAGTTCTAGTATAACCAACACCAGGAACTTCAACATCTAAGTTAAGTTCAGGTGTATGACAATCAGTTAAAATAGAAAATATTTGGTCTCTAATTCTAGCAGATACTTGATTAGAATACATAACTGATACAATAGCGGATGCAATTAAATGGTTTTTATATCTATTAGATTTCTCATCATTTTTAGCAAATAAAGAAACATAAGCAAGCATCTTTTCAATAATCATAATTTGTGAATAATCAGTTACATCAAGTATATTAGCATAATCATCAACAGAAAGTAACCATAAAGGTAATTTAAGAATATTAACTTCTTTATCAGTATCAGTACTAAACATCTTGTAATTAAAATTATAATTATAACTAGAAATACTACTAAAAGCACTATCATATTCATCAGTATTATTAAATATAAAAATAATACTATTAAAAGGAATATAATTAGGCATAGTAAATAAATTTTGTACTAATCTAGCAACACCATAAGTTTTACCAGAACCAGTATTACCAAAAATAGCACTATGATTGCTCCACATATCATCAATATTAATTTTAATAGGGCTATCATTATATAAAGGAGAAAGTCCTAGCATCATAGCAGTATTATCATTATACCCAGTAAGTTCAGCTAATTCATCAGCATTAATGATTCTAATTTTAGAATTAATACTAGGTTTTCTAATAATACCATCATAAAATTTACTTCCATGAAATTCTCCTAAAAAACTAATTTTAGCCTCTCCGTTCATAATTTCTTCTACTTCACCTAATATTTTTTTATTATTTTCTTCAAAAACAACATTTAAGTTAAGTAAATCATCAGTAATAACATTATCAATTTTAACAATAGCATAATTTTTACTAATAGCAATAATTTCTTTAAACATAATCGCCCTTCTTTCTATTCTAAGTAAATTATACCAAATAAATATCAAAAAATAAATAACTTTTTAATAATTTTTTAGAGTAGTTCGCACTTTGTTGCTCACTATTTTTAAAGCCTCAAGTCTTTAAAAAATAATTTTAAGCCAAAATTGTCTTAAAATTAATATTTTTCTTCAAATATTTACAAAATATTAAATATATAGTATAATTTCATTAGTGGTGATTTCTGTGAAAAAAGAAGTAAAACAAAAAAAGAATAAAAAAAATATAAATAAAAATAAAAAAACAAAATATGAAGAAATAAAAAATAAAGTTAAAGATTTTATTTTAAAATATTATTATATATTAATTATATCATTACCTTTTATATTAATCGATATAATAACTAAAATATTGGGATACAAAATACATTTCTATGGAATATTTAGATTAGTACCATGTTTATTTACTCTCACATATATAATCCTAATGGTTGGAATATCCCTATTCTTAGAAAAAAAGAAAGGTAAGATAGTATATACAATCTTTTTTATATTAGCCTTTGCTTTATTTATAACTAACAATATCTACTATTCAATGACTAACACATTCTTTGATTTTAGTTTAATTATGTTAGCAGGAGAAGGCTCAGACTACTTTATGGATGCTATTTTAAATTGTAATATTTTGGTATATATATCAAGTGTAGTAATAATAATATCTTATATATTTGGATTAAAACAATTTAAAGAAAGAAAGAAAACAGACTTAAAAAAAATAATAAAAGTATTTTTCTTATTTTTAATTCTTCATTTAATAACTCCATTATTCTTAGGAAAACCAAATGATGCCTTAACATGGAGTACATGGAGAAATCCAAGAAATATATATATTAATTTCAATGATAACAATAAAAGTATGATGGTATCAGGAATATATGAATATAGTGTTAGAAATTTCTATATAACATTTATTAAAGCTAAAAAAACAGATAATGAAGAAGATATAACTTTTCTTAAAGAAGAATATAATAAAGAAGAAGAAAATTATCAAACAAATTATACTGGAAAATTTAAAGATAAAAATGTAATCTTTCTACAATTAGAGGGAACCGATAACTGGTTAATAACAAAAGAAGATACACCAACTCTATATAATATGATGAATAATTCTATTAACTTTACTAATCATTATTCATATTATAATGGCGGTGGATCAACCTTCAATTCAGAGTTTGCAGTAAATACAGGATTTATAACTCCTCTATCATATACCCAAAATGCTTATTCATTTAATAAAAATTCATTCCCATATTCATTAGCAAAATTATTAAAAAATGAAAATTATAGTGTTAATGCCTTCCATATGAATGATGGAGAATATTATTCAAGAGCAACAAATTATAAAAACTGGGGTTATGATAACTATTATGGTTTAAAAGAACTAGGAACATATAAAGATGATTCCTATACATTAGATAGAGAATTAATATTAAATGAAACATTTAAAGAAAAAATGTTTAGTGAAGAAAAATTTGCCGATTATATAATAACTTACTCAGGACACTTACCATTTACTACAGAAAAAGGTGTATGTAAAAAATTAGTAACTGAAGATATATTAAAAGAACAAGGATTAGAAGAACTTCCATCAGATTATGTTCTACCTACTATGAGTGAAGAAGATTGTGCTAGAAGACAAGCTAAAGAAACAGATTATATGGTTGAACTTCTAATAAATACACTAACTGAGAAGAATTTAATAGACAATACAGTAATAGTAGTATTCACTGATCATTATCTATATACCTTATCAGATCAAACAATATTAGATAAATATAAAGATACAAGTAATAATTTAATAAATCATACTCCATTCTTTATATGGGACAATGGAAATACTAAAAAGAAAGTAACATCTGTAACATCACAATTAAATATATTACCTACTATAATAAATCTATTAGGTTTAGAATATCATCCTAATTACTATATAGGAAAAGATGCTTTAAATGGTAGTTACAATGGCATAGTCTTCTTTAGTGATTATTCATGGTATGATGGAAATGTATATGTTGATGGCGGAGCAGTAACCAATAACAAATACATAGACCAAGTATCATTAGAAGATAAAAATTATTATATAAACTACATTATAAGAAAAAACGATTTAACATTAAAATATAATTATTTCAAAAAGATATCTACTTCAAAAGATAAAGAAGTATAAAAAAAGCTCACTTTAATTTAGTGAACTTTTTCTTTTACATTAGTATCAATATCATCAATAGTAACTTTACTATCATGTGGTATAGGTTTCCATGTAACTTTCATAAATAATGCTGCATAAGTAGTATATCTACCAATAATATCAAATATTGGCCAAGTAATAGTATATAATACTTTTTTCTTAAAAGTCATCTTTTTAATATTTTTTCTTTCAATAATAAATACATAAACAGCTACCCACATGTTCTGTATATACATACCCATTCGATAGAATAATCTAAGCCAAATAGCAGTAATCATTCCAATAAATAAAGCATTAATACCAGGCTCCACAGAAATCTTAATTGAAAATAAATTTCTAAGACCTTTAGCCAAATAAGTACCACCACTAAGTAAATCAATATTATTAATACCATTGTTGTAGTAGTAGCAACTTCCCATAATAAGAATAACAATAATCCATTTAGCTAAATTAAATACTGAAAAAGGTGTTAATTGAAGTAAAGTATCATAAGAAGCAAATCTATGTCTAATAGATTCAATAATACTAAGAATAATATCTTTAAAAGATTTATTATTCTTCTTAGTATTTTCTCTCCACTTAGTTTTAATAAATAATTTACCAAAGAAAATATTTAAAAATAAATAAGGACCACTTTCACAGAAGGCAAGTAAATGACCTTTTGACCATCTAAGTCTTTGTCTTAATGCAATCTTTAAGCTAGTAGGTTGTTCATCATAAAACATAGCTTCATCATTATAAGTAATCTGATATCCCTGTGCAACAGCATCTGCTGTAAGTGCTCTATCTTCAGTAAGAGAAGTATACTTCCACCCATCCTTTACTATCTCACTAGCAAATAAAAAACCAGTACCCTGTATATTAGTAGCTAGTCTAAGAACAGACCTAGCTCTATGATTACATCTTATCGATCTAATCCAGTGAATAGCATAAGTAGAAGCAATCCAGTTTTCATCAAAATTCTTCGTATTACGATAAGAAGTAATAATTTTTTCACCAGAATCAAAGGCATCATTCATCTTAGAAATATAATTTCCATTAAGAAGATTATCAGCATCAAAGATAAAGTATCCCTCAAAACTCATTCTACCATAATCTTCACCTATTTTTTCTAATAAATATTGAAGAGCAAATCCTTTAGTTTTATGTTCATTATCAAATCTTTCGTAGCAGATAGCTCCATGCTTTCTAGCAATCTCTGCGGTATTATCAGTACAATTATCCGCTACTACAAAAGTAGTAATAAGTTCTTTTGGATAATCTTGCTTATTAATACTATCAAGTAAGTTACCAATAACATTTTTTTCATTTCTCGCTGCTATCAATATAGCATATTTATGTTTATTTTTAGCAGGTTTAAATTTCCTAGTAAAGAAAACACCAATTAACCAATATAAAGATTTATAAGCCATCATAATAACAAGAATCTTACCAATAATATTGTATACATTTTTCCAAGTAAGATAAGAATCACCTATTGAATTAATAATATTTAAAAAATACATCACATACAACCTCACTTCAGAAATATTGTATCATACATTGACATTTAATACAATAAAAAAACTCCCTAATAAAAAATGTTTGAATAATTATGTTAAATATGATATTATATAACCGGTGATAATTATGCATGTAATAGGAGTAATAGCGGAATATAATCCTTTTCACAAAGGACATTTATATCAAATAAATAAAATAAAAGAAAAATATCCCAATAGTCTTTTAGTAGTGATCACTTCGTCTTCTTTTACACAAAGAGGAAATATCTCACTATTAAATAAATGGGATAAAACAAAAATAGCTTTAGAAAATAATGTTGATTTAGTCGTAGAACTACCATTTGTCTATTCAACTCAGTCTTCTGATCTTTTTGCAGAAGGTGCAATTAGTATTCTAAATGCCTTAAAAATAGATACTCTTGTTTTTGGTACAGAAAGAGATAATATTAGCGACTTAGAACTACTAGCAGATATTCAAATAAATAATATAGAGTATCAAGACAAAGTAAAAGAATATCTAAGTCAAGGATTAAACTATGCAACATCTACTAATAAAGCCCTTGAAGATTTAACTAGTATAAAAGTAGATACTCCAAATGACCTATTAGCCCTATCTTATATAAAACAAATAAAAAAACATAATTATTCAATAGAATATTTAAATATAAAAAGAACAACATCATATCATGGATCAGAAGTATTAGATAACATAACATCAGCATCAAATATCAGAAAACTATATCTATCAGATAATTGTATAGATAACCTAGTACCTTTTAATAAAAAATATCTTTATAAAATAGATATGAATAAATATTATGACATACTAAAATACAAAATATTAGCAGAAGATACAAGTATCAGTAAATATCAAACAGTAGATGAAGGCATTGAATCAAGAATAATAAAAAGTATTTATATATCAAATAACTATGAAGAATTAATTCAAAATATCAAAACTAAAAGATATACTTATAATAAAATATCTAGAATGCTTCTTCATATACTCGTAGGCTTTACTAAAGAAGAAGCTAATAATATATCTATAGATTACATAAGAATATTAGGTTTTACTAGAAGAGGTCAAGAATATTTAAATAAAATAAAAAAAGAATTACCAATACCTTTAGTTATGGGATATAAAAAAAATATATCTAAAGCATTAGATATAGAATTAAGGGCTACCAAAATATATTCCTTAGTTACAGATATGACTCTAATTAAAAGAGAATATCAAATAAAACCAATAATTAAAGAAAATAATGACTAAAAATGTCTTTTATTTTCCCGCTAAATAGAGATTCAATAATCTCTTTTTTTTCATCATTATCCTTAGATAAAAGTAAACTAGCTATTAAAGTAATTTTTTCTTTGTTACCATTCTTATATTTATCATATTTTTCTTTTACATTAATATATTTAGTATCTTCATCACTATTGATATCATTCATAGTAAATATATAAGCTTTAAATCTATTATTATTCTTATTATCATAAATATTAAGAATAATATTGTCTCCTAATATTTTATATTGAATATAGACATACTCTTCCTTTTTAATATCAAAATCATAACCAAAAATATCATTTATAAAGTCATTAAGTAACCCCTCATTCATTACATCAATTAAAGATAATCTAAATATTTCGTCATTCATAAAATTCACCACTTTTAAATTACCATATAGATAATAGTAAAGTCAATAAAAAAAATAAAATGTAACCAAATGGGTTACATTTTTAGTGTCAAATTATTGTAAAGTTTGGCACTTAGGACAATAATAAGTACCTCTACCACCAACTTTAATCTTTTCAATTTTTGTATTACAAATAGGACAATTATCTTTATCCTTACCATGGACAAATAATTCATTTTGAAATAAACCGTGAACTCCATCAACAGAACTATATGTTCTAATAGTAGTTCCTCCCTTTTCAATAGCGGCCTCTAAAACTTTTTTTGTATATTTAATTATATTTTCAGCTTCTTCTTTAGTAATTAGGTTACATTTCTTCAAAGGATTAATTTTAGATAGAAATAAAATTTCATCAGCATATATATTACCAATACCAACGATTATATTTTGGTCAAGTAAAACGCTCTTAATAGGTAATTTCTTTTTCTTATATTTATCAAGTAAATATTCACTAGTAAGATTATCATCCCAAGGTTCAAGACCAAGTTCCACTAGCGGTCCTATCTTATCGATATCTTCTTTTTTTATAAGATACATTTTACCAAATTTTCTAGTATCCATATATCTAAGTTCGCTACCATCATCTAAGTCAAAAATAACATGTTCATGTTTATTAATATCATCATCTTTTGTCTTAAAAAAGTATTTACCTTCCATTCTAAGATGTGACAGAAGATAATAATCGTCTAAATCAAACAGCAAGAATTTACCTCTTCTTTTAACATCATTAATACTTTGATTAGCAGTCTCTTTAATAAATTTCTCTTTACTAGCATATGCAATAATATTATCCCATAAAACTCTAGTTCTAATTATTTTTTTATTATTTAATCTTAACTTTAAAGATTCTTTAACAGTCTCTACCTCTGGTAATTCTGGCATATATATCACCTCTTTTATTACTTAAATTATTTCCCAAATTATTTCCCGGGAAATAATTTTACTTATTTAGCCTCATACCAATTATTTCCCAACTCTATATCTACATCAAGTGGTACCTTTAAATCAAATACATTAGTCATAGTATTATATACAATCTCTTTAACTTTATCAATTTCATCATCGTATACATTAAATATTAATTCGTCATGTACTTGAAGAATCATCTTACTCTTAATATTTTCTTTTTCAAATATTTCATCAATTTCAATCATAGCTTTTTTCAAAATATCTGAAGCTGACCCTTGAACAGGAGTATTAAGAGCCATTCTTTCACCCATATTTCTAATCATATAATTAGTACTCTTTAATTCATCAATAACTCTTTTTCTATTCATAATAGTTTTAACATATCCATTCTTTTTAGCAGTTTCAATTTCTTTATCCATATAGTCTCTAACACCTGGATAAGTATCAAAATATTTATTAATAAATTCTTTAGCCTCTTTAACTGGAATACCTAAGTCTTCAGCTAAGCCATAACTACTAATACCATATAAAATACCAAAGTTAACAGCTTTAGCCTGCCTACGCATATTTTTAGTAACACCTTCTTGTGGTACTTTAAATATATCCATAGCGGTCTTAGTATGAATATCTATACCTTCATTAAAAGCATTTATTAAATCATTAACTCCTGATAAATGAGCAAATACTCTAAGTTCAATCTGTGAGTAGTCAGAAGATAAAATAACACTATTACTTTCTGGAATAAAAGCCTTTCTAATAAGTCTACCATACTCACTTCTCATCGGAATATTTTGTAAGTTAGGTTCAATTGAAGATAACCTACCAGTTCTTGTTAAAGTCTGTGTATAAATAGTATGTATTTTACCATCATCACTAATACAGTTAATCATACCATCAATATAAGTAGAATAAAGTTTAGCAAGTGCTCTATATTCTAAAATACAATTAACAATAGGATAATCAACTAATTTTTTAAGAACATCAGCATCAGTAGTATATCCCCCACTTTTATTTTTCTTTCCATAAGGAAGATTAAGCTTTTCAAATAAAATTTCACCAAGTTGTTTAGGAGAATTAATATTAAATTCACATCCAGCATAATTATAAATATCCTTAGTAATAAGTTCTAATTTAATTTTAATTTCTTCTCCCATTTCTTTTAAAATATTTTTATCAACTCTAATACCTTCAATTTCCATCTTAGCAAGTACCTTTGCTAGAGGCATTTCAATATTTTCAAATAGATAAATAGTATCTTCTTCTTTCATCTTATTATATAGTTCTTTCTTTGAAGTATAAATAAATTTAGCTTTAAGAATAGCTCTCTTACTAGCTTCTTCATCACTTACTACTTCTTTCTTATCATAAATAGGAATATTAAAATTCATATTATTAGCAAGATAAGCAATATCATCTTTAGTTTCGTAGTTAAGTAAATAAGCACTAATCATAGTATCAAAACCAATCTTAGGTACTTTAATACCATATCTATTAAATATTACAATTAACTTCTTATAATCATAAGTAAATAAATTAAATTCAGTATTTAAAACATTATAATTATTTTTTAATATATCAAAAGGAATATAGTAGGCTAAATTATTATTATATAAAGAAATACCAAGTAATTCAGCATCATGATAATTACCAATAGTGGTATCTAACCAGATAGCGGTCTCTTCATTAATTTTAACTTCATTAATATCAGTAATAACTTTAAAGTTATCTATATTATTATGTTCTTCTTTCTTTTTATCTTCTTCAATTACATCATCCAATTTCTTAAGAAGAGAATAAAAACCTAATTCCTTATAAATATTAGTAAGTTCTTCAATATTACAATTTTTATATTTTAAATCATCAAAACTAACATTAAGAGGAACTTCTCTATATATCGTAACTAAATCTTTACTATAATAAGCATCATCTTCACCTTCAATAAGTTTAGTTTGTGTAGCACCTTTAATATTATTAATATTAGCATAAATATTTTCAATAGTAGTATACTCACTAACTAATTTAATGGCTCCCTTTTCTCCAATACCACGAACACCAGGAATGTTATCTGAAGCATCTCCCATTAAAGCCTTTAAATCTATCATATGAATAGGTTCAAAACCATATGTATCATTAAAAGTTTTTCTATCCATCATAATATAATCTTTAGTTTTAAGTAATTTAACCGTTGTCTCATCACTAATTAACTGAAGTAAATCTTTATCACTACTTACAATTAAAGCCTCATATTCTGGATCTTTCTCACACCACATAGATACAGTACCAATAATATCATCCGCTTCATAACCGGCACATTCTAAATATTTAATTCCCATTGCTGCAAGTATTTTCTTAGCAATTGGAAATTGTACCTTTAAGTCATCAGGAGTTTCTTTTCTTCCATCTTTATATCTTTCATATTTTTCATGTCTAAAAGTCTTACCTATATCAAAAGCAACCATCATGTATTCTGGTTTTTCATCATTAACAATTTTATTAATCATATTAACAAAGCCATATACTCCATTCGTAGGAAATCCATCTTTATTTCTCATTATATTACCTGTATAAAGAGTAGCATAATAGCTTCTAAATAAAAGATTATTACCATCTACTAAAACTATTTTTTTCATAACATCACCAAGTCTTTCTATATATAATTATACTAAAAAAAAGCCTTAAAATAAAGTCTTTCTATGTTATTTTATTTATATAAATTATTTCCCAGGAAATAATTTATTAGTTCGAATCTACGTTTCTCACTATCATTAAAGCCTAATGTCTTTAATGAAAAATATGAAGCCTATAAAAATAGTCTTCATATTTAACAATATTTTTAATTTAGGTATTATTTTATATAATATTTATTCATTAAAATAACAAAATACACTTTAAATAAAGACTACAGGCTTTATTTAACAGTGAGAGATTACAAGCTCGAACTGAAAAAAATATTTCCCAAATTATTTCCCGGGAAATATTTTCTAAAATAAACTAAGTTGACTAGTCTCAGGCATACCTTCAAATATACCCATCGTTCTCATCTTATCAATTAAAGTTTGAGATACCTTACATCTAGTTTGAAAATCCTCAATACTAATAAATGGAGCTCTCGCAGCCTCTTTTTCAATATTCTTAGCAACAACATCACCAAGACCATCAATAGCTCTAAATGGGGGAATAATAGTCTTATCATCTTCTACTGTAAAGATAGAACCCTTACTTTTATATAAATTATAAGGAGCAACCTTAATACCTCTTGCAGCCATCTCTAAAGCAACCTTTAAAGATTCAGATATACCATTCTCTTTATTAGAAGCATCAAATCCCTTATTCTCAATTTCAATAATAGCATTCTTAATACTATCATATCCTCTAATCATAGCCTCTATATTAAAATCAGTAGCCTTAGTAGTATACCAACTAGCATAGAAGTATACAGGCATATGTACCTTATACCAAGCAATTCTAAAAGCACTAATAACATAAGCAGCAGCGTGTGCTTTAGGGAACATGTACTTAATCTTATGACAACTATCAATAAACCAAGATTCAATGCCAGCCTTTTCCATAGTTTCTTTATGCTTAGCCCAAGTTTCTGGATCTTTACTAGCCTTACCCTTACGTACAAATTCCATTATTTTAAATGCCTTAATAGGTTCAACACCATGATACATCAGATAAACCATTATATCATCACGACATCCAATAACATCTTTAAATGGAACAATATTATTTTTAATAAGTTCTTGCGCATTACCAAGCCATACATCAGTACCATGAGATAATCCAGATATCTTAATAAGTTCCGCAAAAGTAGTAGGTTTAGTTTCCGCTACCATAGAAATAGTAAAGGGAGTACCAAACTCAGGAATACCAAGAGTACCAGTATCACACATAATCTGTTCATTAGTAACACCAAGTACCTTAGTAGAAGTAAATATACTCATCGTATCCTTATCATCAAGAGGAACCTTCAGAATATCCGTACCAGATAACTCTTGAATTAATCTAAGTTGCGTAGGATCAGAATGACCTAATATATCAAGTTTAAGTAAATCTTGGTCAATAGCATGATAATCAAAGTGTGT
>ULJD01032690.1_pt1 | contig 23183 bp, 16 predicted proteins | sample 1950801 | NCBI WGS metagenome assembly ULJD01 (sample SAMEA4835464, study PRJEB28245) | human gut metagenome | biome: gut microbiome; material: fecal sample | place: Denmark | collected 2008 | reverse complement strand
ATACAGGCATTAAAAGAAGACAAGCTTTGTACAATTGGAGCACATTCAATTTCTCACAAAATATTTAGAAAATTATCTTTAACTGAAAAGAAAAAAGAAATTGCATTATGTGAAAATGAAAAAATGTTGGGGTGTACAATTAGTTATTTTGCATATCCTTATGGGTCTATTTATGCTTGCGATAAGAAGAGCCAATTATTGGCGAAAGAGGAATATAAATTAGGATTTGCTACATTAAATTTCCGACTTACACAACAATATATGAAGAGAAATTTTTTCTTTCTACCTCGAATTAACGTTAATAATGATAACTTTTTGAAGGTTTGAGTATGAATAAAAAAGGAACGATGATATTTGGTTTGATAATATATAAAATTTTATATGAATTTATATATTCATATGGAGTTAGTCCGTTGTTTTCATATATGCAATTAATCTACAAACCAAATTTACAAAAAATGGTATTATCATATGTATTGTTTTTCCTATTGATTGTTATATTACCCCAAAAACGTGAAAATGTATCTGAATATCTTATATCAGTTTTTTTCATTTTTACAGTGACACCGTTGCTATCGTTTTATTGGCAGGCAGATCAAGCTACAACATATATATTATATTGTGTGATAGCTTTTATTGTGTTAGTTGGAGCTAGCCAGATACCTATTAAGACTAAGACAAAAAATAAAATAGTGTTGTTGAATCAATGGAAAATGAGGAAGGTAGATATTGTTGCTTTGGTGGCATTAGTTATTGGAGGATTAATGATTCTGATAACAATGGAGTATGGATTTGCAGATTCTAAAGCAATGAACTTATACTTAGTATATGAAGTGCGAGAAAACCGTTCTTTTACAGGGATATATGGTTATATTATTAATTGGATTCCATATGCATTGGTCCCCTGGTTATTGTGTATGTCTTTGTATTTGAAACGCTGGGGATATGTAATTTTTGCTGTTGTAGTGCAAGTGTATATGTTTTTGCTGCTAGGGTCAAAAACGGCATTGTTTTCTGTTGCGCTGATACTAGCATCGTATTTTTTAGTGAAACTTAAGTGCAACTATATGTTTATGTGGAGTATAGGACTGACAACTTTAAATATATTTACATTTGCAGTGTGGAAAGTGTTTTCAGAACTAATGCCTTTTGGTATATTTCCCACTAGGTTGCTATCATTACCTGCTGCAATATCATTTATGCATTATGATTTTTTTTCTACAAATCCTAAATTACATTTTGCGGAGAATATTATTGGCAGAATATTGGGAATAAAATCGCCATATTCCAAATTAGCAATGTATTTGATTTCGGGAGTGTACGGAAAAACGGCGTCTTATTGTACGGGATATTTGGGAGATTCATATGATAATGGTGGATTTGCAATTATGATTGTATATTCGATTATACTTGCATTGATATTTAGATTAATTGATAAAATTTATAAGGAAGTTAGTAATGAAACTAGGGATCAACAGGCAATGTTTGTTGGAATTTTGACTTATAGTATGATATACCTTAATGATGGAACATTGACAGCGTTATTGGCAACAGGTGGATTGGTTTTAGTACTTTTTCTCTTTATTATTTATGAAAATAAAATATATTGTGAAAGAAAGATAGATACGGTGAAGCGGATTGGAAACGAAACAAGTAGACTATAGGTTATGCCTGGATGATTCTGCCAAATTAAAAGGAATTGCAATTGTATTAATAATAATAAGCCATGTTGCAGGAATGTTTCAAATAAGATATTTTACCCCCTGTGGAGGAATTGGAGTAGCTCTTTTTTTATTTGTAGCAGGATATGGGTTGAGTGAATCTTTTGACAGAAATGGGTTAAAAAATTTTTGGAAAAAACGGCTTATTGTAGTATTAGTGCCATATTTTATGGTTGAGATTTTGGCTGTAGTTATTATTCCACAACGGAATGCTGTTAGTGTGATAAAAAGTTTGCTGTTAATAGAACCTAGAAAGTCTCAAATTTGGTATTTGCAGTATTTATTTCTTTGCTATATCTGCTTTTGGTGCACATATAAGTTTGTTAGTAAAAAATATAGACTATTAATTTTATTAATGCTGGCAATTTTATCGTTTTTTTTATTAAAGGAAATTGCTGCGGAGCAAGCATTGTCATTTTGGTGTGGATGTCTCTTCTCGGAGAAGAAGGGACTTTTTGAAAAGCTTCATCGTGTATCTGTTGTTTTGTTGCTCTTTGGAGTTATTATGTTAGCATTTAAACAATTAGATTTAGTTAGGAATGCTAGCCCAATTATTATAAATTGTGTGCAATTGTCTATTAAATTGCCAATTGCACTTTATTTAGTTGACATGGTTACACAAATGCCGACCATTATGAAATATTTGTATATGGAAAAAATAGGGAAAGTAAGCTATGAGCTATATTTGATCCATATTAATTTCTTGTATTTAGTAAGGGCGAATATATGGAGTTTGATGCTTTTTGTGGTATTGACAACGGTGGGGGCAGTTATGCTTCATCTAATTGTTATTAGGATAAATAGAAACTTGATGAAGGACAGAAATGTGAAGGAAACAAGGGCAGTTTAATGAAAAGAATAGTAAAAAATCTTGGATACCAAACGATATATCAGGTTTTATCCATTTGTCTTCCATTAGTGACATCACCATATATATCAAGAGTTTTAGAAGCGGATGGATTGGGTGTATATTCTTATACATATTCTATTGTCAACTATTTTACTTTATTTGCTATGTTGGGTACTGTAAATTATGGAAGCCGACAAATTGCATTAGTTAAAGAACGTACAGAAGATGTTAGAAAGAATTTTTGGAGTATTTATATGGCTCAGCTAATGGCTTCACTTCTTGCGCTTTTTGCATATGCTGTATATTTGAAAGAATGTAGAACAGGCTATTTTACTGTAGCAGTTGCTCAAACAATATGGATTTTAGCATGTTCTTTGGATATTAACTGGTTCTTTTTCGGAATTGATGAGTTTAAAATTACGGTAACTAAGAATACGATAATTAAGTTATTAACATTTGTTGCAATATTTATTTTTGTGAAAGATAAATCTGATATTTGGAAATATGTTATAATTATGGCTGGAGGTACACTATTAAGTGTTGTTGTATTATGGCCTTTTTTGATAAAAAAAATAGGATTTTATTTGCCGACACGCCAGGAAATATGTGAACATATAAAGCCAAATATTTTATTATTTATTCCTTTACTAGGATTAAGCGTATATCATATTATGGATAAAACAATGTTAGGAATGGTATGTGCATATGAAGAGAGTGGATACTACTATAATGCTGACAAAATTATGAGTATGCCATTGACTGTGATAATGGGAACGGGAACTGTTATGTTACCTAAAATGTCGGAGATTATTGCAAAGGGTAATGAGACTGAGGAAAATTATGTATTTAGTATGTCGATTGAAGGGTTTATGTTATTGACTATTGGAATGGCATTTGGAATATCTGCGGTCGCACCTAAATTTGTTCCTATTTTTTTCGGAACAGGATATGAGGCATGTATAGTATTAACTTATATTTTTTCTGTAATTATGGTTTTCAAATCATTGGCTAATATAATTCGTAACCAATATTTGATACCACATAATATGGAAAACGTATATACTCTGTCGGTATTTATAGGAGCAGTGCTCAATTTTTTGTCTAATTATCTTTTCGTTGTAGTATGGAATTTGGGCGCAAAAGGGGCATGCTATGGAACTTTAGTGGCAGAAGCAATAACGTGTATTTTCTATGTAATTTCAATAAGTAAGACGGTTGATATTTTTATATCTATAAGACGGCTTTGGGGTTATCTGCTTATAGGAGTAGCGATGTATGGTTTTGTGTGGCTAATCTCTCGCTATTTATCGGTTTCTATTAAAAATCTTATTATTGAGATTGCAGTTGGCGGCATGATATATATATTATTGTGCATTATATATTGGTATAAAAATAGTAATAGCATGTTTCATACATTGATAAAAAAGTTCATTCAGAAGAAAAAATAATTGTATGACACTTAAATAAAGGAGATTTGTATAAATGGTAATAATTAGTGAAAAAATTGGTTTTTTGTCTGTTGAACGAGTATTATTTAATGTGATTAACACTAATAAAAGTGATATGACTAGGATTATGAGAATTGATTCCAAATTGCCAGAAAATTGGTATACAGCAAATGAAAAATCATATACAGTTATAAGCAATCTTACTATGAATGAGGAAGAATTACTGAATTTGATGCGAAAAAAGGTAAAGTACGAAGTTACAAGAGCAGAAAAGGATGAATTGACGTATGAGATATATGATTCGGAACAGTTGGCTAATGATCAGACAATAATTGAAGAATTTGAAAAAGCTTATATTCATTTTGCAAAGGAACTTGAAGATAAGAATGTTATAAAAGCCTACAAAAGGGACAAAATTGATTTATATATTAGAAACCATTGTTTGTTGTTGACCTGTATGAGAAAGGGTAATCTTGCTGTATATCATGTATATATGTATGACGAAAATGAGGCAGTATTGATGTTTTCAGTATCGGATTTTAGAGATGAAGATATTGATAGAAATCTTGCAGGACGTGCTAATAAATTATTACATTATGATGATATGCGATACTTCAAAAAAGAGGGACTTAAGAAATACGATTGGGGAAATATATCTAGTAAAGAAAATTATAATGGAATAGATAATTTTAAGATTTCTTTTGGCGGAGAGATTTGTGATAAATATAATGTGCTAATAGGAAATACATTAGCAGGAAAGGTGTTTGTTGCGATTTATAAAAAAATTATGAGGAGAGGAAAATGAGGATAGTATTTGTATGCACAGGTAATAGTTTTACCCCAACAATGTTATATAAAGAAAATTATTTTATAAGGGCAGCAGTTAATAAAGGTTATAAGGTTTTGGTGGTTGCCTCAGAATATATGTATATAGATGGTGTACGAAAACGAATTGGCCCATATGAAGGAGAAATAGACGGATATAAATTGGTAAGGATTCCGTATAAAAAATATCTAGGAAGTAATTATTTTTCTGAGAAAATCAGAAATGCACCAGGCATGACGGAGAGAATAATAGATTTTGCGCCAGATTACATCTTTTATAATTGTCCACAGATTTATAATATTAAGGAAGTAGTGAAAATAAAAAAGGCATTGCCTGGCTGTAAGGTGGCATTGGATTTTAGCACTAAATATATAAATAGTGCACGAAATGCATTGTCTTTAAATATATTACATAAGGGAATATATAAGAGATGGTTAAAAAAAGCAGTCCCCTACATTGACAAGATATATTATGTATCTCAGGAGACATTACAATTTATTAGAGAAGTATACGATTTGCCAGAAGAACTTATGATTGAAAATGGGCTTCCAGGAGAAGTATGTGCCTATGGCAAAAGAGAATATTTTCGTGAAAAGATTGTTAGTGAATTCGATTTTCCTACAGATTCTATTATAATGCTGCATTCTGGAAAAATAGGAATTCTTAAAAGAACAGTTGAACTGCTTCGCTTTTTCCATACAAACGAAGATAAGAGATTTCGCTTAATAATTGCCGGAAGTATTGAAGATACTGTAAAAGATGATATTACAGATATTATCGGAAAGGATGATAGGATTAAGTATATTGGATTTGTTACGGGGGAAAGATTGACAGAATTGCTATGCGGAACAGATTTGTATTTACAACCAGGAACAATATCACAAACTTCACAGACCGCAATATGTTGTGGATGTCCAATTATGTTTATGGATTGCCCCACGAATAGGGCACTTTTCGCAGAAAATGGTTTCTTGTTACAGAATTTGGATGAAATAAAGGATGTGTTTGAAAGAGTAAGTCAGGAACCAGATATTTTAAAGAGAATGTCTGAAAAGTCATATGAACTTGCATTTGAAGAACTGGAATATGAAAAACTGTTAATGAAAGCTATGTTGAGTGCGGGAGTAAATATATAAGTATAAGAAGAACACAGTCAAATCATTGAAAAATGATTGGTACTTCTAGCTTAGAAGGAGAAGGAATATGTCACTATTTACAGGAAAAACATTAATGATTACCGGAGGTACTGGATCTTTTGGAAACGCAGTATTAAATCGTTTCCTCAAAACCGATATTGGAGAAATTCGTATTTTCTCTCGTGATGAGAAGAAGCAGGATGATATGCGCCATGAATACCAGGCGAAGATGCCGGAAGTGGCGGACAAGATTAAATTTTATATCGGAGATGTGAGAGATTTGAACTCTGTACGTTCTGCCATGTACGGGGTAGACTACATTTTCCATGCGGCAGCGTTAAAACAGGTACCGTCCTGCGAATTTTTTCCCATGGAGGCAGTGAGGACGAATGTAATCGGTACAGACAATGTCCTGACAGCTGCGATTGAAGCTGGGGTGGAATCGGTCATTTGTCTGTCCACGGATAAAGCAGCATATCCCATCAATGCTATGGGTATTACCAAAGCCATCGAAGAGAAAGTAGCTGTTGCCAAGTCACGGAATTCCGGCAAGACGAAGATCTGCTGTACCCGCTATGGTAATGTAATGTGTTCCCGTGGTTCTGTAATCCCTCTGTGGATCGATCAGATCAAGGCAGGCAACCCGATTACTGTGACAGAACCTTCTATGACCCGTTTTATCATGAGCCTGGAAGAAGCGGTAGATCTTGTACTGTTTGCGTTTGAAAAAGGAGAGAACGGAGATCTGTTGATTATGAAGGCTCCGGCATGTACCATCGGAACCCAGGCGGAAGCAGTATGTGAACTGTTCGGCGGTAAGAAAGAGGATATCAAGGTGATCGGTATTCGTCATGGTGAGAAGATGTATGAGACATTGCTTACGAATGAAGAGTGTGCGAAAGCAATTGACCTGGGTGGTTTTTACAGAGTACCGGCCGATAATCGTGGACTGAATTATGACAAGTATTTCAAGGAAGGCGATGCGAAGAGAAATACGTTGACAGAGTTTAACTCTAACAACACGAGAATGTTGAATTTGGAAGAAACCAAAGCGACCATTGCAAGGCTGGCATATATTCAGGAGAGACTGGCGGAGGATTAATAATGTTTGATTTTAAGTGGAAAGAGAATGGATCGATCAAACTTCTGATCATTGTGGGAACTAGACCGGAGATTATTCGCCTGGCTGCTACGATTAAGCGTTGCAGAGAATATTTTGACTGCTGTGTAGCACATACCGGACAGAATTATGATAAGAATCTGAATGATATTTTCTGGTCTGATTTTGATCTGGGCGGACCGGATGTATGGATGAATGTCGTAGGAGAGAATCTGGGACAGACCTGTGGAAACGTTATTGCCAGGAGTTATGAACTAATGGCAGAGATTAAACCAGATGCTTTATTAGTATTGGGCGACACCAATAGTTGCCTGTCAGCTATCGCAGCGAAGAGACTTCATATTCCTATTTTCCATATGGAAGCGGGAAACAGATGTAAGGATGAGTGCCTGCCGGAAGAGACGAATCGCCGGATTGTAGATGTAATCTCTGATGTGAACCTGCCGTATTCCGAACCCGCCAGAAAGTATCTGCATGAGATGGGAATGCCTAAGGAGAGAACCTATGTAACGGGATCTCCTATGGCGGAGGTCCTCCACGGCAATTTAAGTAAGATTGAGGCATCGGATGTGCTGGAGCGTCTGGGATTGCAGCCGAATAACTACATTTTGCTTTCCGCACATAGAGAAGAGAATATCGATACGGATAAGAATTTTGAATCCTTGTTTAACGCTATCAATGCATTGGCAGAGAAATACGATATGCCTATTCTCTACTCATGCCATCCGAGATCTAGGAAAAAGCTGGAAACCAGCGGATTTAAACTGGATCCCAGAGTGAAAGTAAATGAGCCGTTAGGATTTAATGATTATAATAAATTACAGATGAATGCATTAGCAATCGTGTCTGATTCCGGAACGTTACCGGAAGAAAGTAGTTTTTATCTGTCTATAGGACATCCCATTGCAGCAGTGTGCATCCGGACATCGACAGAGAGACCGGAAGCGTTAGAATCCGGTAATTTTATACTGGCAGGCATCACGACACAGGAACTTCTCCAGGCAACCGGCATGGCCATTGACATGAAGCAAAAAGGAATCTTAGGAAAGCCTTGTCCTGATTATGTGGATGAGACGGTTTCCATGAAAGTGGTTAGAATCATTCAGGGATATGTAAATGTTGTTAACAAAATGGTTTGGAGAAAAGGACAATAACCAATGAATATCTTAGTCACAGGTGCAAAGGGCATGGTAGGAACAGCTCTTGTCAATAACCTGAAAAATATCAGAGACAATAAGAACCGTACCAGACCGGGGATTCATATTGGCGAGATTTATGAATATGACATTCAGTCTACTGAGGAAGAGCTGGATACTTACTGCAGGAAAGCTGAATTTGTATTTCATTTGGCAGGAGTAAATCGACCGGAGAATCCGGAAGACTTCATGAAGGGAAATTTCGGATTTACTTCACAGCTTCTGGATACTTTGAAAAAGTATGAGAATAAAGCGACGATTATGCTTTCATCATCCATCCAGGCGACGCTGTCCGGCAGATTTGGAGATTCCGAATATGGTCGTTCCAAGAAAGCAGGCGAAGATCTTTTTTTTGCATACGCCGAAGAGACCGGCGCTAAGGTTGCGGTATATCGCTTCCCTAATCTGATGGGACACAGCAGACCGAAGTACAACTCTGCAGTCAGCACCTTCTGTTGGGCAGTAGCGAATGATGAAGAGTTTACAGTAAATGACAGGACAACGGAACTGGAATTGCTCTACATAGATGATCTCATTGAGGGAATGTTTGATCTCATGGAGGGGAAAGAGCAACATTGTGAGTTTGATGGGGTAGAGACGGTATTGAGAGCAGAGGGCAGATATTGTTGCGTTCCGGTTACTCATAAGGTTACGTTAGGGGAGATTGTGGATCTGCTGCAGGAGTTTAAGGCGCAGCCAGAATCATTGCTGATGCCGGAGATGCCGGAAGGATCTTTTGCAAAGAAATTGTTTTCGCTGTATTTAACTTATCTTCCTACAGACAAGTTTAAATATCGATTGAAAATGAATGAAGATGCCCGCGGATCTTTTACGGAACTGATGCATACCCTGAATTGCGGACAAGTATCCATCAATATCAGCAGGCCGGGAATTACAAAAGGACAGCATTGGCATAACAGTAAATGGGAGCAATTCATTGTGGTAGCCGGGCATGGCCTGATCCGGGAAAGAAATATCAATACCGGAGAAATGGTTGAATTCGAAGTATCCGGTGATAACATAGAGGCAGTATATATGGTTCCGGGGTGGTCTCATAATATCGTCAATTTGTCGGAGACGGAGAATCTGGTTACCGTGATGACTTGTAATGAAGTGTTTGATCCGAGTCACCCGGATACATTTTATGAACCGGTGTAATGCCCGGGGATTTTTAAAGGAAGGAACATAAAACAATGCAGACAAGAGAAATCGACTTATTCGACATGATAGCAGATGTTTTGTCACACTGGCGAGGATTGATCGTGGCGCTGGTATTGGGAGCAGTATTACTGGGAGGGTTCAGCTATATGAAGTCTCTCCGCACAGTACAAAATGTACAACAGCCGGAAACGGTTGTGCAGGAAGAAACAACCGTAGAGGAACGGCTGACACGGCTGGAGCAAAGCTTGGATGACAAAAGCCGTGCAACGGTTTTGACAGTGGTGGATGATGAGAAGGAATATGATCTGAAGAAAACATATTCTGAGAATTCAATTTACATGCAGTTGAATCCGTTACAGACGGTTCGGACAGAGTTGATCTATCAGGTGCAGACAGCAGACGCCAATAAGGATGGACAACTGGGAGCTTTATATACATCCCTGTTAAATAATGTTGGCTTATACGATTGGGTAGCGCAGCAGACCGGAATAGAAGCCGGCTATGTGGGAGAACTGATCTCAGCAGAAACGGTGTCAACACTGACGATTCAGAGCAAAACTGAGAAGTTGCAGCAGGAAATGTTCTTAGGAACGAATTGCGTAAAGGTGTCAATTCTGCAGTCGGATGCAGAAACTTGTCAGAAACTGGCAGAAGCAGTAAAAACTTATATTTCTGAGGAACAGAAACAGTTAAACGATGAATTGGGCAAACATGCGCTGATATTAGTAGCAGAGGATACAGGTTCTGTTATGAATAAGGAACTGATGGATGAGCAGATACAGTGTAGAAATGAGATCGCATCTCTGCAATCGACGATTGCTACGGCAAAGGCAGATTTTACAGAGGAACAGAAGCAGTATTATGAGCTTTTGACTTGGGAGGAAGCAGAGCATTCGGAACAGCCGGCACAGAATGTGACAGCAGAAGAAAATCCTGTACCGACACCGGCAGTCAGCAAAAAATATGTACTGTTAGGTGCAGTATTATTTGCTTTTGTATATGCGGTAGTTATTTGTATGGTATATATTTTTAATACCAGACTGAGAGAATCAGATGAACTGCAGAGCCTATATGGCATTCCGCAGATCGGATTGGTCGTCCGGGAATCCGGCAGAAAAGTATTCCTGGATAAATGGGTGGATTCCCTGCGTCATTACGGTAAGAGGAAATTTACGGCAGAGCAATCCATGGAACTGGCTTTCGCGGCGATAAAGATTACGGCAGTCAAAAATGGATTGAACAATATCTGTCTCATGGGATGTAACATGAGCGCCGGAGCGGATAAGGTATGCGAGAGCCTTAAGGCAGCGTTGGAGAAGGAGCAGATCAGCGTAAGCGTTCTGGATAATGTGTTATACGATGCAGAGGCGATGGAGAAAATGGATGCCATGCAGGGTGCGGTATTGGTAGAAAAGTCCGGATCCACGTTGTATAATGAGGTAGCCGGTGAACTGGAGCTGTTGAAGAGGCAGGACATTACAGTACTGGGAGGCATTATAGTAGAGTAGGTTGTGCAAGGAGAGTTACAAGTATGCATAGTATGACCAAAGAGAAGCTGTATAAATGGTGGTATGCGTTATGCTTTGTCTTTCTGGGGATCATTGACCAGAGACGGGGAAGTGCCCTTGGTACGATTCAGATGACTTTTACCAATTTGACGGGAGTAGTAATAGCATTACTACTCCTTCCTTCGATTAAATTTGAAAAAGAAAAAGCAAAACCCTATTTATTATGGACTCCGGTATGTGCGATACTTGCAATAATTGCCTGCATCATAGGGAATAATTGCTGGCAATATAAGGGACAATGGATCACAGCGGTGTTAAATATTGCAGTGTGGAGTTATTTGATTATTTATGTGTATCAAGAGAAAAGCTACACTGAGCTTTTTGCCAGGATAAAGCAACCGGTATTTTGGTGTACATGCCTGTGCCTTGTGTTAATGCAAATGTCTGTGCATGAAGGGATCGTGCCGTTATGGTACTTGTTGATCTATGGTGGTTTTGCAGTGATAGGGATCCCGAAGGAGAGAACAGAGGATTTCTTCGATGGAATGCTGACAGGGATCATTCTGTGGTTCTTCGGACAACAGATCATAGCTTTCGGATTCCGCCCTTATGATTACGTCAGATACAGGGGGCTATATTCCGGAGAAACACAGAACGGTATGCACTATATGATTGTATTTTGTGCATTCCTGTTAAAGTGGGTTTACAGCAGAGAAAAGAATAAAAAATGGTGGATTCGATTTTTTTATTTCTTTATGAGTGCTGCAATGATAAGCTTTACTGTTTTTACCGGGGGAAAGGCACCGATTTTAGGAATCGCAGCAGTGACGGCATTTGTTATTTTAGGTTATAATATTTTTAAACGGAAGACCTTTTACGGAGTGCTGCTACATGCGGTGACACTGATAGTATGCGTTGTTTTGACGTTCCCCATATGCTATTTGAGTATACGTTATTTACCAACGATTCTCCATCATCCTGTATGGTTTGAGGGAGAGTATGTAGAGGGGGAGAGCGTGTGCTCTTTTGATCCATGGAATAGTGAGAAATATATTTCCTTTGAACGGGCACTATATGTTGATGTAGGGAGAGTATTGGAGCTGATAGGGGTTAGTTCTCAAAGATGGATACCACAATTAATGGATTTTATTCAGGCATTGCCTGTTCATGCTGAAGAACTGGATGCACAGGAGATAGAGGTTGAGGCTGGGAGTAATCCGGATAATCCATTCAATCCATCAGGAGAATTGGCCTATTGGTCTTCTACAGAAGCACGAAAAATTATTTACACATATTATTGGAATCATTTGAACTTAGTAGGGCACGATAAGCAACATTCAGGATTTTGGATATCAGGAGATACATATTATGGTCATGCTCATAATATGTTCTTACAGGTTGCCTATGATTACGGAATCATACCGGGAATCCTGTTTCTGCTGATATATCTGTATAGCCTGTACAGAGCTTTTCGGTTATGCTTAAAAGGTAACTGGACTTGCATAGTATTCCTTCTTGCGATACTTTGCTTTGGTATGGCAGAGATGGTGCTTGTCAGCGGACAGATTACGGTTCCGCTAATGGCAATTATGTTCTATTTTACAGGGCGGGACGGATATATTTAATAAGAAAGTCCTAAAAAATATAGAGGGATTGTAATGATCTAAAAGATTCACTTTGACTATAGATAAGAGAAGTAGTAAAATTATATGATGTTTTAAATGCAAGAGAAACAGTGGGATAGTTATCTTTTTTCTCTTAGAGTCAAGATCTTTTTAGGGTGATAGTAAATTTACATAAGAAAAGCGTTGGGAAGAGCTTTTTATTATTGGCGTTGTTGCAACGAAGCCGTTACATGGAGGATTAATATGAATGAATTTATAGCAATTGGTCCAAGAGAACAAGATTTCTTTTTTACAAATAATTTTTTTAGTGGATCAATTACATTGTATGGAAGTGGTAAAAATGGAAATATAGCATATGCCACTTCAAAGAAATATCGCATTAACCATAATGTCTTTTCACAGGAACAGACAGATTTTATCAATGACAATATGATTAATATGATTAAAAAAAATCCAAATGTGAGATTTATGTCATATGATCCCAATTTAGTTTTCTTATGTAATGCAGAGATAGTGAAGAGAACAGTATGCTTAAATGATAAAGTCTTGATGGATACTTTAAACAACAAAATTTCATTTAGAAAATGGGCGGGTGATGTTTGCACGGTCCATCATTCAAAATTGCTACATGGATATGAATGCACTTATGAAAATTTATGCAATTTGATACCTAATTATAATAGATATGTAATACAAATGAACTCTGCTTCTGGAGGAGAAGGAACATATATTCTGGCGGAAAAGAGTCACGCTATTACAGAACGTAAGATAAAAAAAGAAGAGGTATATTTAGTCTCCGGATATGAAGAGAATAATATTCCGGTGAATATGCATGCTATTATATACAATGATGATATTTTATTATTTCCAGCGTCAATACAAATTATGCAGTTTCATGAGGATAAACTGTTATATCAGGGAGCAGATTTTGAAGCGATAAATCAGATTGATGAAAATGATCTGAACACATTTGTTGAAAATGTTAGAAAAGTATGCAAAAAGCTACAACAAGAGGGATACCGAGGAGTGACAGGCATTGATGCGATGATTGTGGATGGGCAGACATACATCCTAGAAATGAATAATAGGTTTCAAGGCTCCACTATGTTGTTGAATCTTGCTTTAAAAGACGCAGGATTGCCAAGTATGCAGGAATTTAACTATGAAGCCTTTTGTGAAGATGTGCCCAGGAGGTCATTTAACAGCCTTGAGGTTCCCTATAGCATGTTTATTTATATGGCAAATGAAAAAGGCGAAGTCTCGGAGACACATAAGCGAAACTTTGCGTTAGAAAGTACTTTGATTGGATGCTATGATGATGGATTGAATGTAGAATGGAAAATTGCACCTCATGCGACACTGGAGCGTATGGTATTTAGAACTAATATTGTGTCTATCACACCCGAAGCTAAAGTAGCTTTACATCCTAATATAAATGATATGAATACGGAATGGTATGATGAGATTGTGCAAAAGGGAAATAAGCTGTATCTTAAGATTGCATTAATAAATCATGGTGTTGTTATTAGTGAAGAAGCAAAAGAATATCTTATGAAGGATGGGGGAATTCGTGAAGCTGTTTACAATGCAGTAGATATTTATTTGGATGATATTGTGGTAAATAGTGCGGTTAGTGTTAAATTTACAGCATTATCTCCGTTCAATATTCAACTAGAAAACGACAAGCTATCATTGTATTGTTGTAATGCTAGATTACAAACGATAGAGATACAGAGAGCAGATTATATAAGAGAAAAAAAGACATCTCGTGGTGCAACCGTTAAAGATATTTGCCTGCTGGCAACAGATAGGGTTAGAATACAGCATTCTAGAAACTGCTGTTTTAAGAGGTGTGAGAAGGGGTGTGATTTTTGCGAGGTTGAAAATCATGAAATCCCATTTGAAATGGAGGATATTTTTGAATCCATTGATTACTATATTGATTCTGAATATAATTTCAGACATTTTTTAATAGGTGGTAGAAGCGATGATGCATGCCATGAAGCAAAGGAAATATTACAAATTTTAAGGCATATTAATGAGAGGGGAAACTGGCCTGTTTATATTATGTGTATTCCACCTCTAGATACTAAAGTATTAGATCAATTTCATGATGCACATGTTACGGAAGTAGCGTTTAACATAGAATTATGGGATAGAAAATTAGCTCGAAAGTGGATGCCGGGGAAAGGTGCTATTCCTTTAGAACGCTACTTAAAAATGTTGCAGTATGCTACAGAACTATGGGGGAGAGATGGAGATGTCAGGACCGCTTTTATTGTAGGACTTGAATCGAAAGATTCGTTATTGGAAGGAATTGAAAAAGTATGCAGTCTTGGGGTGGCTCCGATATTGTCAGTATTCCGCCCTATTCCAGGCACTAAGGGAGAAAATATAGCACCTCCGACAGATACCGAGTTGTTAGGAATATATATGAAAGCAAAAAAGATTTGTGAAAAATATGGACTAGCGTTAGGGCCTAAATGTGTGCCTTGCCAAAATAATACATTAAGTATGCCTTCATATTTTTAATTAAAGGGTTTAATTATATGGAAATAATGAGTCGTGCTAATAGTTTGGCACATATAGGAAGACCGTTGACACCAGAAGAAAAAAAATTAACATTGTGGAGGACATCAGATACATTTTTACATTGTTGTATCGAGAGCCGAGGATGTCAATTTAGTCGTAAATGTGGTTCTTGTATTATGTGCGACTATGGCGAGGGACGCAATCTTCATCCAGATGAACTACGGAAAGAACTGGATGAAAGAGTGTCGCAATACATGAATGGACTTCATACAATTCTTATAGGAACTTATGGCAGTATTTTTGATGAAGACGAAATTTCTTCTGCATGTTTTGATGTTATTTTGGAATTTTTAGCTCAATATAGTATTCCTACTGTTATTTTTGAGACACATTGTAGTACAGTAAATAGCAACAAGCTAAAGAAAATAAGGGATAAAATACCTAGGAAAACAAAAGTTATTATTGAAATGGGATATGAATCATGTGATGCATATGTATTGAAATATTGTTTGAATAAATTTATAAGCTTGGAGCAATTAAAGAATGCAATTAGGTTAATACATGATTATAGGATGAGTGCATGCACAAATGTATTATTAGGAGCACCATTTTTGTGCGAGAGAGATCAATTGGATACAGCTGTAAAGTCTGTTAATTGGGCATTTGAACAAGGGACAGATTCTGTTGTTGTATTTCCTATGAATATAAAACCATTTACTTTACTATATAAATTGTATGAAAGGGGATATGTGAATCCGGTTTCCCAATGGATGCTGATAGATTTACTTGGGGAGATTCCACCAAAATATTTGGATAATGTATCATTATCATGGTATGGTGATCGGAAAAATTTTTATGAGAATGATGAATTTCCATTAATACCACCACAAGATTGCGTTGAATGTCATGATATTTTATTTAAGACTTATGCAGATTTTATGAAAGGAGATTCCATAAATAAAAGAGCTGAAATAATACAAAATGTCAGAAATAAAAAGAAATTGTGCATGTGTGGGAAAAGATATGAGTTACAAATGCGCTCGTGGAGCAAAAGAAAAACACCGTATCAAATTTATGAAATACTTCACAAAATAGATGACTAGGGGAATAGAATGAAGAGAAAGTGTAAAAAATTCTTGAGAAACATCCGAGAACATTGGTTATGCGTTACGAGTGGAATATGTATATTTGTCTGTATAATATTGATTTCTATTTACAACATATTCGGTCCGGACTTTTTTAGACTAGATCAATATGCAGAGAGCATTTGTACAATGACTGCTGGAATAATAGGTTCAATGTTTGGACTTACGGCAGCCTCATATGCATTTCGTTGTGGAGATTTAAGAAGCGAAAGTCAAGAAAAACCACATTTACAGAGAATATTGAATATATATATGGAAGATTTGTGGTATTATTTTATCTATGCATTATTATTTACAGTGATTACAATATTAAGTAGTCTATTACTTCTGCTATGTATGCAACAATTTACATCATCAATATCTTATAACATATTTTATAAACAAGGGGAAAAATATGTTGCTTATTTTACTTTGCCAAAAGTATGGTTGCAGTGTGGAGTCGGTTTTAATGCTACAATAGCTATTATTGATACTGTCGTTATGACCTGTATGAATCGTGCTATTTTTAAACGAGAGAAGAAACATATTAAAATAGCGTATGAGATATTGAATGAATTGGAGGTAAGTTATGAGTATTCAGATAATTTGAAACCTAATGCGTATAATGAAGAATATGAGAAAATACATAATTTAGAAATTATTGTCAAACGCATTTTGAAAAATCATGAGAGTGTGGGGGAGGCATTTTCTGAAGAACTACGACGAAAAAATTTATTGTCGACACTTATTATTCAGACATTAAATAATGAATATCATATAGAGGGATGTCCTTCAGAGAAAATGAACTCTTCTTATTGGAAAAATCTTGGTCTTGCTAAAAGAAATAGTCGGTGGGATGAATGCAGAGAAATAGCAAAAAGAGATTATAAAAGTGTACAGACACAAAATGAGGGAAAGCTTTCGAAATGCTTGAAACCAGAAGAGTGTAATTTCATACAGGTGTATGATGATTTGTTGACATATAGAGATTGTAAATTGGTAGTGTCAACAGACCATAAGCAATTTGAGAAAAAAATTTTCGATGGAAGACTTCTTCGTTATACAGTAAAAAAGAGGATATTGTGGTTCTATTTAAATGGTGAAGAATTTACGGACATGGATCTTTCCCGTATTAGTTTTTCGGGCGCCGATTTAAGAAACGCTAATTTTTCAGGAAGTAATCTGACGAAGGTTCGGTTAAAAGGTACAAATTGTCAAGGAGTAGATTTCAGCAGAACAAAATTATCCGGAATGTATTTTTGCGATGCATGTAATGATAGTAGAGAAGGCGAGATTCAGTTAACATGTATGGATGATAATAACGAGATATGGGATCCGTATAAGGGAAGGGAAATAACAAATCTGCAGGAGGCGACTTTTACAGGAGCTGATGTAAGCAGAGCATGTTTAGATGCGTCAGAAGCCAAAAGATTTTCCCTTCAGGGGACCAATTTTGACAATGCAAAGCTTTTCTTCTCTCGACTTAATAATATTGATTTAAATAATGCAAGTTTGGGACGAGCTCAGATATATAATTCAGCCCTGATAGATGTTCAGGCTAATGCTTCTAATTTCGCAGGATCCGTTATGACAAATTGTTGTATTGTAAAAAGTAAATTTCGAAATGCGAATTTTGAAGATACATCGTTAGTAGAAACAGCTTTATATAAGTCGGATTTTACGGGTGCAAAATTGACAGCAGCCAATTTCGCATATAGTAATATTTATGGTTGCAGATTTGATGAAACTTCTTGTCAAAATGCATCTTTTAAGAATGCTGCACAGAAGGTGAATAAAATTAGAGAAATTTTGCCAGCTGGAGAAGTAGATGATACTGAAGAAAGTATCAGTTTCAAATTCGCAACATTAACAAGAACGGATTTTAGCGGTGCTAATCTTGACAGAATAAGTTTTGAAAATGTAATTGGTTCGGAATGTATTTTCTCTCAGGCGAGAGGAAAACGAGCCATTTTTGATCGGGCAATGTTATTGGGGTCAGTTTTTAACAATACAATCTTTACAAGCTGTAGTTTTAAGGGGACTATTTTTAGAAATTCGATAATAAATAATTCTAATTTTATAAATTGTTGTTTTGTTGGAACAGATTTTTCATGTGCATTATTTGACGAAAATGATGAGGCTTACTTCCAGGGAGGAATGATGCTAAATGTCAATTTTTCAAGATGCCAAGGATTAAGGGCAAATTATTTTCAAAATTGTTGTCTGATAAGAGTAGACTTTTCAGAAACTGCACTGCGAAAAATAGATTTTTTAAATTGTAAAGTGAGAGAGTGTATATTTGGTTAATAATATGGGAATAATAGAAGACAGAAGAAGTATAAGAAAATATAAAAAAAAGGTAGTTAATGACAAAGATATAAAAAAAATTTTATTAGCGGGAATGGCTGCACCTTCACCCAAAAACCGCCAGCCATGGAAATTTATTGTGCTAAAAGAATCAGACAAAATACAACTGTTTGCAGATACAATGAGGGAAGCAATTAACAAAAAGATATTGGAAAAAGACTTTAGACAAGACATTCGGATGAGTTTGGAAACAATTGAGACAATAAAAAGTGTATCTGTTCTAATTTTAGTTTGCTATGAATATGGGACGGTAATAATGCATGATGATGGAGTAAACTGGCCCATAAAAGCAAGAGATATAGAAGCAGTGGAACTTCAAGCGATAGGTGCAGCTGTTGAAAATATGTTATTAAAAGCACAGGAATTGGGGATAGGGAGTTTGTGGTGTGCAGATGTTTTATATGCATATGAGGTCTTAAAAGAGTATTCGAATATGCCAGTGGTATCAGCTGTGTGTTTGGGATATGCAGATGAAACTCCTGCATGTCGGAAGAGAAGAAAATTTGATGATGTATGTACAATATTGCAGTGATGTGAGTTTGCGGGTATAAATTGGCTCTTCCGTAACTATTAGTAAATGTGAGTCGAGGGTGCGGACAAAATTCTGGACTACTATAGGGCTTCGAAAGGAGCCTTTTTATGTATTCAAAAGAACAAAAGGATATTGCGAGTCGAGTGTGAAGAAATCTCTGTAAATAACCAGAGCTTCTATGATAATGAATTAGCGGAAACAAAAATACGTTAAAGGATGCAACAGCAGCATTGTTTGGAAGATAAAATATTGAAGCTACAGAGGAGGAATTGCAAATGTTCTATTTAGACCACGAAGAACGGGTTAAATTTGTAGATGGTGTCCTTGCTCATTCACAGGAGTGGCAGTGGCTGATAGATATTATAGGCGAAAAGGCAGAATTTAAAGACATAGATTCCTGGGGAGATTTTGTTAATGAGAGAATACAACTACAGACAATTTATGAGTATTTTGTCAAAATTTTAAGCTTTTGCGACCGGGAATGGGAATGGCCGCAAGTGCAAATACAGCAGTTATGGTTGATTGCCCAATTCTATTTAGACATGATAAGTATGGAGGAATGCGTGCAGGATATCACAGATATATCTTGCACGCTTTTTCTTTTTTGTGTATGGATCACCAAATTGGAAAATGTGGATAATGAAACAGATTATCTGCTAGATATCCGCTTGCTATGTCAGAGAAACTGTTATGAAATCATAAAATGTAATTCACTGCAGATGTCGGAAGACGATTTGATGAATTATGCAAATGAATATTTTGGCGATCATTTGGAAGTTCCCATAGATTGTTTGTGTGATAATATCGAACACAAGAAATATTTGTGCGATATAAACTTTTTGCAGCAATATGAGACAGCAATTATGAATTATAATTGTTTTGGATATAGATCCCTGACGATATCTGATTGCACAACCTGGCAGGAGGAAGGACTGTTGGATCTGTTAAAGATATCAATCCGGGACAGACAAGTTGTACCTATGTTTTCCGGAAACGGAAGATCTGTTCCGGATGTTGATTCATGGACGGAGGGCAGCTTATTGAGTATTAAAGATTTCTTTAGAAATGATATGTCGGATTTTTTGGTGGAAACAGTACTTTATGTTTTATTACAGATAGAACCATCGCAGAAAGTGAAACTGACTCATTGCAAGTTACTGACACAAGCACTGGAGGCAGGAGAAGACAGCTTTAAGATTGCGAATAGCTCATCTTACGCAATACTGTCATATTTACACGCAGATCATATGATGAAGGACTGCAATGATTCACAGGAATACATAACACTGATCAAGCTGCTTCAGGAAGAAAAGGATCCGGAAATCATCTTACAGTACAGTGAGTCCGGATATCCGCTAAAAAGGGAACAAAAAGGAATTGTTAAAGATTTTTTGGAGAACAAATATAAAGCGATAGATGATATAGATGATATTTATCGTCTGAACAGCTATATGGAGGATGAGTATACAACCAAAAGCATTACAACGGAATATTTGAGGAAGGTCGATGAAAAATTTAATAGTTTGGTTGCAAAAAAGAATGATATCTTGGAGGCAACCGTTTTTTATCAGTATATGTTGTTTCTGTTTAATGTGAATAAGAACAGCGGAAATGTAAACAAGCGTTATGTACAGTCGATGATGATAAAACTCCAGCAACTGTGGCAGAATTCAGCCTATGAAAAGCAGCGCGAAAATTTGCATGTATTTTCGCATGAAACTACAATAAAGACAGCGGTTATTGAACGGTTTTCGGAACAGAGCCTGATGAATCCGATTGTGTTTGCAAGGAATTGTATTCCCTGTACCGAAGAAAAGGTATTGGATATTATGATACACACATCAGAGCATCCAATGTTGTTTTTAGTTTCCAGGATCTCATTGACTCACGTGTTCCCGGAAAAGGGAGATGGAGTAAGGTATGAGAGACATGATATTGATAAAATACTTCTGGAATATGTTGATAAAATCAGGGCAGAAAAGGGCTATAAGCTATTGAATGTACTCGAAAGCGAGAAATATGTCTGGAGCATTCATGAAAAATACAGAAAGTGTACGCAGGCTGCTGTAAGTATGTTTATCAAGGAAAAGGAACTTTATCAGATGGTTCGAAAAGAGACAAAGGAGATAAGACTGGGGAATTATTGTAAAAATATTACTCTGGGGCATTTGACGCAGCTGTTTCCGGTGTTGGAAATACGAATAAGGGAATTGGTCAAATTGTTTGGAATATTTCCATTCAAGAAGAACAAGGATGAGTTTATGCAATATAACGATCCCAGTTCACTGCTCCGGGAGCTGTTGAAACAGATATATGTAGAACAACAGGGATTTGATAATGTACCGGATTTATTGTATGTCTACAATATTATGTACAATAGCAATTCCTATAATATCCGAAATGAATGTGTACACGGTAGAGACTATTTAGAGGGAAACAGCTTGCATTTTGCATTTCGAGCTACGCTGATGGCAATCGCTATGGTGAATTTTAGGATTAAAACGATTCAGGATAATGTGAGTGACATCTGTTAAGAAAAGTCGGAGATTTGTTGGTTGTGGGAAGAACAATCGAGGGAAGAGATGTAAGATGTTGTCATTTTTTGCCATGTATTTAATAGAGACATAAATACATGGCAAAGGTGGTAATCTGATGTATAATTCCAAAGAAAAATGTAAAGAGATTGCGCAGAAGTTCAAACAGATATGCGAAGCCAAGGGAACAACGCCCTACAAAATAGCTAAGAAAGCCGGTCTGTCATCTTCTACAGTCAGCTGCTTCTTAAATGGGAAGACAATTCCCCGGATAGATACCATGATGATGTTGTGCAACCAGTTGGGAGTCTTCATCACGGATTTTTTTGATGAGAGGGAACTGGCGGAACTGCAGACTAGAGAGGAAGCGAATTTGCTAGAAGCCTATCGAAGGCTGGAGACTCCGAAGAAGGAATTACTTCTCATCTATTTAAAAATGCTTGCACAGTATAGTGAAGAATTACCGGAGAATTTTTGATATATAAAATAAAAGAGAAAAGAATACCAACAATTTATTCAACGTAAGCGCTCCATAGGTTTATGAACGAAAAAAGAAAAGGTAAGCAAAAGGTGTCAGACGGCACATTGTGGGAGGCACAAACTGCACTTTGATTTCGGTGGCAACACCTTCCCAACCGTGCTGTACCGGCACTCGCCGCAGGCTCTCTGCGGCTTGACCGCAGATTGTCATGGCCTTAGAAATGTACTTTGAAAACTTCATCAATAAAGTCCATGGTTGAAAATGAAAAACGCAGACTCCGTACAAAAGAGCATGGTGGGATGAAATCATCCATGATGCAGAATCCATCTGATCTCAGCAACGCAGAAGGCAATTTTGAAAGTATTCGGCTTATCCAAGATGAATATAGTTATACTTTGTATGACCAATTAGCGGAGAACAATGTAAAATGTATTATTTTTGCTCCTGCTAAAGTATGGTATTATAGGAATGAAAGACATATGTCATTAAGACAATTGTCACGAAGAACAGGAATTTCTATTACGGCTTGAAATAAAATTGAGAATGATAAAACCAAAGATGTTCTATTGGGGAATGCAATGTTTGGCTTTTGAAGAACGTCGTCCAAAGATTGTTGTATAAAGCTGGATTATTTGGCGCTTACTTTTATCAGAAATTTATAAAACAATCAACATTGGAGTTTTTAATGCGCACTCTTCTATCATAATAATTATAGAAGAGAAATAAAAATTTTCGGGTAGAAATATTTCCAGGAAGGAGCATGACAATAATGGCGAAAGTGAAGATGCTGCCGGTAGGAATTGATGGATTCGAAAAGATTCGCAAGGCCGGTTTCTACTATGTAGATAAATCGAAGTTGATAGAGCAGCTTTTGCAGAATTGGGGAGAAGTGAATCTTTTCACCAGACCACGCCGATTTGGGAAGACTCTTAATATGAGTATGCTTAAGAGCTTTTTTGAAATCGGAACAGATACGACGCTTTTTAATGGCCTCTATATTTTGAACAATAACGATTTGTGTG
>ULJD01039403.1_pt1 | contig 23203 bp, 17 predicted proteins | sample 1950801 | NCBI WGS metagenome assembly ULJD01 (sample SAMEA4835464, study PRJEB28245) | human gut metagenome | biome: gut microbiome; material: fecal sample | place: Denmark | collected 2008 | reverse complement strand
GCGGTTCAGCGCATCGCGGAATGAACCGATCGGCTTGCTTTCCAGCGCCTGATCGTGCAGCCGTCCTTCCATGGGGACGCGCTCGAAGGCAGAATCAGGCAAATCAGCGTAATTCATCTTCTCGTTCATCATTTCTTGCTCCCCATTCTGATTCTCGGATCAATGAAGCTGTAGCTGATATCGACCACGATGCCGGACACCAGACCAATCAGCGTATAGAACGCCGTCAGCAGCAGGAAGAAGTTATAGTCCGGCGGCGTGGAGTTAATCGAGGACACATACAGCGGACCGACGCCGAGAATGCCGAAAATCTGCTCGATGATCAGCGAACCGGACATGATGCCGATAAATTCGCCCAAAATCATGGGGAACACCGGCACCATCGCGTTGCGCAGGGCATGGCGAACCGTCGTCTGCGAGCGGCTCAGGCCCTTCGTGCGCGCCAGCAGCAGGAAGTCGCTCGTCAGCACCTCCGTCAGCTCTGCGCGGACATAGCGCGTCAGACCCGCAACCGTGCCAAAGCCCAGCGACAGCACCGCCGGCACAACCGACACGAACATGTCCCACGAAAAATAGTCGTAGCCGGACTTCATCTGGAAGGGGAACCATTGCAGCTTAAAGCACAATAGCCACTGCACCAAGAATGCATATACATAGCTTGGTACAGAAACGAAAATCATGACCGCCGTCGAAATGAAGTGGTCCTGCCACTTGTTCTTCTTGAGTGCGGCATAAATACCGAACAGCAGACCCAGCGGGACAGCGAAAATCATCGTATACACGTTGACCATGACCGTCGCGGGCATCTTGGACATGAACACTTCCCAGACGTCCTTGCCGGTATACAATGTCTCACTGACGCCCCAGTCGCCGCCAATCAGCGAGCGCTGGATGAAAATCCAATACTGCTCAATCAGGGGTTTGTTGTACCCCAGCGCCTCGCGGCGCATCTCAATCAGCTGCTGATCCTTGCCAAACTGCTCTGCCGGCTTGTCCGGCAGGAGCTTCACCAGCACAAAGCACATGGAGATGATAATCATAAACACCATCAACATGAGCAGGACACGCCGAATAACATACTTTACCATGCCGTAGCCCCTTTCCATTTTTTACGGCTGCATCCGTACTGACTTTTTCGTCAGCGATGTACCTTTTTCTTCCCCGGCGCAAGCGCACCCGCCACCGGGTGCAGCCGTAAGAAATGAAGATTTGCCTTTTTTGTCCGGGATTTTTGGATGCTGGATACAATCCTGCATCCCCTAATTGCGCGGAAAGCCTTGATTTTCCTGCATTTTCGTGTATCAGATTGCATACGTTTTTCCTAATGGGAAAAATCATCTGCATCCTGACTTTCCTTGCATTCAAGTGTAAACGCAAATGAATCCAAGGCAAGAACGCGTCCCGAAGGATGCTTCCCCACCTTGGCGACATTGTTTTCCCTATGATGCAATTTCTCCGGTGGGTCAACCCGGCGGCAGAAGAGGCCAGCTCCTCTGCCGCCGGAGACGTTTTCACCGTTTTCCGGATGACCGTCACCCGGAGGATTTTTCACCCGGAGGATTTTTCACCCGACTACCTGCCGAATTACTTGTAGTTCAGCACGCCGCCGTGTTCCGCCACGAAGGCGTCCCATTCCGCGTCGGTGTAGTTGTAGGTGATGTGCTTGATGTCGTTGCCGTAGGACATCGGGAAGATTTCTTCCTCGGTGTAGAAGTTAACCTTCATGCCCCTCAGAATCATAGACGCATCGTTCGTGATGGGGATGAAGTCGTAGTTCTGCAGCAGCACGTTTTCCAGCGCGGCCAGCACCAGCAGACGATCCGCAGCCACGGTTTCGTCATAGCTGTAGGGCAGAACCAGTTCAACCTCCTCACCGGCCTCGTTCTTCACCTTGCAGGGCGTGCCGTTGGTGATGTTGAACCAGGACACCGCGTCGGTGGTCATCTTGCCCATGGACAGGTCAACCGTCACCATGGTATTGGAGTAGTCAACCGCCGCGTCGTACTGATACGCCGGATCCAGATAAGCCTGCATCAGGTTGTAGGGGTCGAACGTGGAACCGTTCCAGCCAACAAGGAACAGCATGTCAACCTGGTTGTTGCGCAGCGCGTCGCCGAAGCCGTTGCCAACCGTGTCGTCACGGACGAAGGTCAGCTTGCCTTCCAGCTTGGTGCCCTTGACAGCCTCGGTGTAGTTGTTCACGAGGAACTCGTAGCCGCGGTTGTAGGTGGTGGAAGACGCAGAGGGCAGACCGATGATGATCTGAACCACGTCGTCGTCGTCCATCAGACCCTTTTCGATCGCGATGTCATACGCCTTGTTGAAGTAGTCGCGAGCCATTTCGAGGTTGTAGCCGGTGATGGCGTCGATGGCGTCGTCGTTGGTGGCATACATCTTGCCTTCGCCAACTTCGTCGGACAGACCCCAGAAATCGACCAGAACCTGCTTGGCAGCATCGGTAGAGCGATAGAAGACAGCGTTTTCAACGTCGCCGACGATGGTGTCGCCGAACAGACCGAACGCAGGAGCGGAGCCGGGCACGCAGGCGATGTTAAACGCCGCACGATCCAGGGAGAAGGACAGCGCCTGACGGAATTCCTTCACGGTCAGGATGGTCTTGTTGATGTTCTCGCCCGCCGCCTTCTGGTTCGCAGTCAGCGCGTCGAGGTCGGGGTTCAGGGTCATCGCGAAGACGGACGCGCCCTCAACGGTGTAGCAGTATTCGGAGTTCTCGTACTCTTCCGCGTAGTCCTTTGTCAGGCCGACGCCGTCGAGCTTGCCGGCGAGGAACATTTCCATCTTGGTGGAGTCCTCAGCGACATAGGTCAGAACGCGGCGAGTCGTCTGATAGAAGTTCTCGTTTTCCGGCAGCGCATAGCCGTACCAGTTCGGGTTCTTCTCATAGACGATTTCCTTGTCCTGCTGGAAGGAGACCATCTTGTAGGGACCATAAGAAATGGTGGTATCGGCGGAAGTACCGTAGCTGTTGGTGTAAACACCATTCTCATACTTTTCGCACTTCTCGTACAGATCCTTGTTGACCAGGGTCATGCTCAGGTTGTACTTGAGCTGGAAGCCCTGCAACGGCTTGTCCAGAATGAAGACGAAGCTGTAGTCGTCCAGCGCCTGCACGCCGACTTCGTCAAAGGACATTGCGTCGTTGACCTTGCCAACGAACAGGAACTCTTCCCATTCCTGATAGGCGTAGTCGCCCTCAGCGGCGGCGTAGGCTTCCGCGCTCTCGTAGTTGTGCAGCACAGCGGTGATCTGCTGGAGCGTCTTCACCACGTCCGCGTTGACCTTAACGTAGCCGTCGGCGCCCTCGCCGCTCTTCAGCGCGTTGTAGAGGTCTTCAGAGAAGTAGCCCGCGCCGCAGTAGTCGGTCAGGCTGTTGGAAGACCACATGTTGCTGTTGGTCAGGGACAGGGCAACATCGGCGCCATTGTAGGTGTAGAAGCCGTCCTCACCCACGGTGAAGTCGGAATCCGCCAGATACTGCGGGTCGTCGGCGTTCAGCAGGCTGCTGTACGCATACACGCCGGACTTGGCATACGCTTCCGCGTTGTGAATGACCGTAGAGCCAGCGTAGAAGGAGTCGGCGCGGTAGTTCTGCGCCTGCGGGTTCAGCTGCTTCATCATAGAGTAGAGCACGTCTGCGGTGGTGATGGGCGTGCCGTCTTCCCACTTCAGGTCGTTGCGCAGGGTGTACTTCCACGCACGGGCGGTCGTGCCCTCGGGGATGCCCCACTTGTCGCCAACATAGTCAGCGGTAACGTCCTCAGGATCGCCCACGACCATGCTGGGCTTCATGGCATAGGAGTCCATCGTGTCGTTATAGTCAAACTCAAAGAATGAATCCGTGATGTAGGCCAGCACAGCGGTGTTTTCCGTTTCAGTCTTGTACTGGTGCGGATTCCAGTTGGTGGGGAAGGTCGTCAAACTGCCGTTGTAGGTGTAAGACGGTTCTTCCGCGGTTTCAGCCATCGCGCCAACGCCGAAGAGCATGCACGCAGCCAAAACCAGAGAGAGAAACTTCTTCATGGTCAAACCCCTCCTTGAAATTTCGTATCCTATCAAATGATACGTTGTATCTATTATAGGGGAATTGCCGCTTCCTTGTCAAGTGTCTGCCGCTTGCAATTTTTGACCAATCTTCCTGCAAAATTCCCCACTTTCACAGCAATCCCTTGATTTGGCGATGTGAAATCGTTTTCGCGCTAAAATTGTTTTTTTTTTGTTTTTTTCGTTCTTTGCCTTGATTTCTCTGCCTTTGCGCCATACTTGACGTTTCCCGTTTTTTCACCTATACTATCCTGTGCAGTGAAAGGAGAATTCCTTTATTATGAATGTTGACTTGACCCATGGTTCGATTTTCCGCGGACTGCTCCGTTTTTCTCTGCCGCTGATGGCGGGCAATCTGCTCCAGCAGCTTTATAACCTCGTGGACACCTTCGTCGTCGGGCGATACTGCGGTGAAATCGCCCTTGCCGCCGTCGGCAGCGCGTTTTCCGTCATGATTCTGCTCACGAGCATCGTCACCGGGCTGTGCATGGGCAGCGGCGTGGTTGTCAGCCAGCTTTTCGGGCAGAAAGACGATGCCGGCGTGCGCAAGGCGGTCGGCAATGCGTTTGTGCTGATTGCGGGCGTATCAGCGCTGCTGACCATCCTTTCCTACGCGCTCCTGCCCGTCATGATGACGCTCCTGCGCATTCCGCCTGAAGCGCAGGGCGTTCTCTCCCGCTACCTCTTGATTGTGTTCATCGGCATCATCCCGACGTTCCTGTATAACTTCGGGGCGTGTATGCTCCGCGCCGTTGGCAATTCAACCGCGCCGCTGGTTTTCCTGCTGATTTCGTCGCTGACGAACGTCGCGCTGGACTTTCTGTTCGTGGCGGTGCTGCCGTGGGGCGTGGCGGGCGCTGCCGTCGCGACGCTTATTTCGCAAGTACTGTCCGGTTTCCTGTGCTTAGGTTATGTGCTCTTCCGCGTTCCGGCGCTGACGCCCTCGCAGCACGACCTGCGCCCCGACCGTGCGCTGTTCAGGCGCATCTTCTCCGTCTCTGCCATGACCAGCATTCAGCAGTCCATCATGAATTTCGGCATCCTGTGTGTGCAGAGTCTCGTGAACAGCTTCGGTCTGGCAGCGATGGCGGCATTCACCGCCGGCGTGAAGATTGACTCGCTGGCGTACAGCCCCGCGCAGGACTTCGGCAACGGCTTCGCGACCTTCGTCGCCCAGAATCAGGGGGCGAATCAGCCGCAGCGCCTCCGTCACGGCATCCGCACAGCGTTCCTGCTTTCCGGCGGCTTCTGCCTGATTGTTTCCGCGCTCGTGGCGATTTTCGCCGAGCCGCTGCTGCTCGTGTTCCTCAAAAATGCATCGGCGGAGTCTCTTTCCATCGGCGTAACGTACCTGCGCACCGAGGGGCTGTGCTACATCGGCATCGGCTTCCTGTTCCTGCTTTATGCCATTTTCCGCGGTTTGGAGCAGGCAGGCATGAGCATCGTCCTGACGGTGCTTTCGCTTGGGCTGCGCGTTGTGCTGTCCTACGCCTTCGCGCCGCATTTCGGCATGATGGCGATTTGGCTGGCAATTCCGGCGGGCTGGCTGATTGCGGATATTGTCGGTTTCGTTGCCATGGTGCGGCGCGGACTAATGCGTTCCGCTTCCAATAGAACGGGCAAAAGCGCCTGCTGACATCGGGATGGATTCGCCGCTTTGTGACAAGTTTGCAACACCTGCGCGCGCGCCCCTTGACGAATCCGACTCGGCGTTGTATGATGGGAATACTCAATAACGAAAGGATTGTGCGGAACGGGTATGAAGAAGGAAACGAGTCCTAAGGCGAAGCGGAATGGCCTGTGGTGCAATGTGCTGATTGTGACAGCGCTGCTGCTGATTGTGGCGGTGCTGATGGTTGTGCTGCGGCGGAACGCGCCCGCGAATGTAGACGCCAATGCGCCTTTGCTGCCCCTGACCGCAACAGATGCGCCGACCGAGGCGCCGACAGAGCTTGCGACCAGCACACCGGAGGCAGCGGCGACCCCCGAAATCACCGCAGCACCGGAAGCGGCTGCCGTGCCGGAAGTCACGGACGTCCCCGAAGCCACCGCCACCCCCGACCTGTCGCAGGTGAAAGCATTCCTCGTCGTCACCGTCGGTGACAAAACGTATCAGCCGATTCCGCTGACCGAAGAGGGCTATTATCGCCTCCGCCACGGCGACTGCATCAACATCGTCCATGTCACCCCGACAAGCATCGACATGCACGAGGCGAACTGCGACAATCAGGATTGCGTGGAGCAGGGCGAAGTGACGCTGGAAAACAAGGACACACGCATTCTGGGCAACATGATTATCTGTCTGCCGAATCAGGTGACGCTCCAGCTGTACAGCCGCGACGAATTGATGGACTGGCTGACGACCGTGCAGGAGGACGCAGCAAATGAATAAGCAGCAAATCACCACAAAGCAGCTTGCGCTGTGCAGTGTGCTGCTGACGCTGATGCTGGTGCTGGGCTGGGTGGAGAGCCTGTTTCCGCCGCTGCTGGGCGTACCGGGCATCAAGCTGGGTTTAAGCAACGGCGTGCTGATTTTCGCGGTCTACATGCTGTCCCTGCCGACGGCGTGGGTGCTGATGCTGCTGAAAGTGGTGCTGTCCTCGCTGTTTTTGGGCGGCGTAGCGGCGCTGCCGTACGCACTGGCAGGCGGTGTGCTGTCGCTGGCAAGCATGTGTCTCCTTTCGCGCATGAAGTGGATGCACCCGGTCACGGTCAGCATTGTTGGCGGCGTGATGCACAACGTCGGGCAAATCGTGATGGCGATGATTATCCTCCACACGTCGCAATTGGCGTACTACATGGCTGTCCTGATGCTCAGCGGCATTCTCTTCGGCGCGCTGACCGGCGTGAGCGCCACGCTGGTGATGAAGCACATGAAGCATATCAAGTGGGGGAAATAGCGAAGGGGGGCAAGGGGCGACCGCAGACTTCATCTGTTTTCATGCCTCCTTGTCGCCTCCGCAGAGGTGAAGCCCTCTGCACGACAAAAATCAACTAACACAGAACACAAAAAGCAGGACTACTTCCACGCCGGAGACAGCCCTGCTTTTTGTTGTGCGAAAGAAGCCATCAGAAGAAAAGGAAACGCTTCTTCTGATACGGCTCGCTTGACATGCCCTTGAAATCATAGCCCGTCGCGGCAATCGCAGCTTTCACCTGCGCTTCGTCCAGCGGATCTTCGGAAATGACCACCGTTTCACCCTTGCCGTGGGAGGAAGTCACCTTCTTGACCGCCGGGAATGCCTTGCGGATTGCGTCATTGACATGGCTCTCGCACATGCCGCACATCATGCCATCAATTTTCAGCGTCGTTTTTATCATCAGCCCTCATCCTTTCGATGAATGCAATATACCCCATCAGGGTATCTGAATGATAGCACCAGCGCGGCGGATTGTCAAGCGGTTTCGTTCGATGTGACTAACTTTTTAAGGTAACACCGCACAAATGAGGTGGTCGGCTGGCGAATGGATTTTTTCGTCAGATACAAATGCAAATTTCGAAGATTTACTGGCGGTAAATCGAGGAATTTGCATACCGCAGATGGCGGAAAAGACATCGCCAGCCGCGCCGCCGAATTGTGCAGTGGTGCCTTAGCGGATGCCCGACCAGAGCGCGTCATTTTCCGCTTGAAACGCTTCCCTCAGCGCATTTTCATCTTCAGCAGATACATCCTGTTCAAAAATCAGGATGCCGTCCATATCCGGATCATGTTCCCAGACCTGCAGGGTCAGCACATCATTGTAGTGCCGGACGGTATAACCATCCGCGTCGAACGTCCAGTCCTCTTTCTCCTCGCCAACCGCCCAGCGCAGCAGTACCGCCTCCGTCCCATCAAAACGGTACAGCGTTTCTCTGTGAATGCCGCCCGCCAAGCCGCCATTCACAGAACTCCTTACAATCTTGCGTTCCGCATCAAGGTCGTAATTCGTGAACGTCAGCGGACAGAGAACATACTGTTCGCCATCAAAAATGAAAAACTGGTAGACAAAATTGCTCGCGCCGCGCTGTGTCAGGATCACCACATCGTTGATGCCGTCGAAGTTGACATCCGCATAGGAAAGGTACGGGTCTTTCTCGCCGGACACGAAGCAGAGTTCCTGCCCGTTGTCCGCAATCAGGCGGTGGATGTATTCGTTCTCCGTCGTCTGCCCGATAATTTCCGCGCGGACAGGGGCGATGGTCATCAGGAGAAGCAAGGCAAGCAGGCAGAAACGGGAAATACAGTTCTTCATAAAGAATACTCCTTTCGCATGGGTGTGCTAATGAAAGAACGAATACGGGGCGGCAATTCATCCGCAGAAAAAAAGGAAATTTCTTCATCGTCTGAAATGGAAATGCTTGCAAATTACTGATGTTTGCGTTATAATGAAAATGGTAATTTATGATTCATACTATTTCCAGATAAGAATGCGCCAAGATGCGCGGCGAATTTTTCATTCTGGCTAACGTGAATGGAACGCAGCGTAGCAGCGCTACGCTAAGTGGAATGAGCGGACGCCAGAAGGGAAAAGGCGCAAGCAGATGGCGCAGATGAATCTGGAAATAGTATCAAGGTTTCTTGCTGGGGAAGCGGGGAAAGGGGTGTTTGCCACGGCGCACGAAGGAGCAGCGCAATACTGCCGCAAAGTGGACAAGCGTGAAATTCCGGTCTGTCCGATTTTAGGGGTCAATATTGCTGTCATCAACATGAATTGGCTGCTGAAATATTTGGCGCAGAATATTCATCAATTGCAGGGAGATTACATCTGCGTATCGAATGTACATACAACCGTCGTCAGTTACGAGGATGCGGACTACCGTGCCGTGCAGAACGGCGGTTTGATGGCGATTCCGGATGGCAATCCGCTGGCGCAGGAAGCGCGGCGGCGCGGGTATCCGCAGATTCAGCGGACAACCGGGCCTGACCTGATGATGGAGGTCTTTCGGCAGTCCACGGCACACGGCTGGCGGCATTATTTCTACGGCAGCACGCAGGAAGTGCAGGAGAAAATGATTGCGCGCCTGCAGCAGGAGTATCCGGGGCTGGTAATTGCGGGTACAGACGTGCCGCCTTTCCGCGAACTGACACCGGAGGAAGATGCGCTTGCCGTGGCGCGCATCAATCAGGCGCAGCCGGATTTTGTGTGGGTCGGGCTGGGAGCGCCGAAGCAGGAGCGCTGGATGGCGGCGCACCAAGGGCGTGTGCATGGGCTGATGATTGGCGTCGGCGCGGGCTTTGATTTCTTTTCGGGCAACGTGAGGCGCGCCCCGTTATGGATGCAGAAGCACAGCCTGGAATGGCTCTATCGCCTGATGCAAGACCCGAAGCGGCTATTCCAGCGCTACTGGAGCACGAATCTGAAATTCATCTGGAACGCGACCATCAGGAGAAAGTAAATGCAGCAAGCGACAAAACAGCCCGCTGTACTGCTGGTACACGACTATTATCAGGTTCCCGGCGGCGAGGATGTCGTTGTGGCGAACGAGAAGCACCTGCTGGAAACGCACGGTCACGCTGCGGCGCTGTATGTGCGGCGGAACGAGGAAATTTCGCGCATGGGAGCGCTGGAGAAAATCCGCAGTGCGCTGGGGATGTTTTTCAGCATCCGTACATACCGCGAGGTTCGACGGAGCATCCGCGAAAACCGGATTTCGCTGGTGCATGTGCACAACACGCTGCCGCTGATTGGTCCGGCAGTGTATTACGCGGCATTGCGCGAGGGCGTTCCCGTGGTGCAGACGGTGCACAACTTCCGTCTGCTCTGCCCGAACGCGCTTTTCTACCGCGACGGCCATATCTGCGAGGACTGCACGAAAAAGGGGCTGCACTGCGCGGTGAAGCACCGCTGCTACCGCGGCAGCCGCCTGCAGACGGTGCTCTGCGTGCTCAGCACACGTTTGCACCGCGCCCTCAAAACGTACAGCCGCCTGCATTACATCACCCTGACGGACTTCAACCGGCAGAAGCTGCTGGCGCTTGAGCAGATTCCGCCGGAAAACGTGTCCGTAAAGCCGAACTTTGTGGAACCGCCGGAGACGATTGTGCCATACGCGGCGCGCGAAAATCAGGTGGTGTACATCGGGCGGCTGGATGCGCTCAAGGGCATCCGGCTGCTGCTGGAGGCGTGGGCGCGCTACGAGCGTTCAGGCGGGGGCATGAAGCTGATCATCTGCGGTACAGGGCCGGAGGAAGCATGGTGCCGCGAATATCTGACGCGGGAAAAGCTGAAGCAGGTGGAGCTGCGCGGCTTTGTGCCAAATTCGGCGGCACGGGCGCTGATGGGGCAGTCCAAGGCGCTGATTCTGCCAACGCAGTGGTATGAAGGCTTCCCGATGACAATTGTGGAAGCCTTCAGCGCCGCCACGCCGGTGATTTGCTCGGATTTAGGCAACGCGGGTTCCCTGATTTCGGACGGCGTGACGGGCTTCAAGTTTCCGGCGGACTCGGCGGAGCAGCTGGCACAGACGCTCAATCGGCTGCAGCACGCGGAATCCGTCAGCGAAGGCGCGCTGAAAACGTATCAGGAGAATTTCACGGCGGAAGCAAATTATCGTCAGCTGATGGCGATTTACAGCAAGGCAATGCAGAAAAGCGGCGAAAGGAACGAACCATCATGCGGCTGATTGTGGCAGATGTACGGAGCACCAGCACAGACGGCATTGCCGCTGGGCATTATTTCACCGTCGCGCAGAATTATCTTGACCTGTTCGGCGCGGAGATGGATGTGCGCATTGCGGGCGGGCCGGTGTACGGCGACCGCTTCGGGGACAAGCTGATTCGTCTGCCGCATGATTACATCGTGGGCAGTTCGGCGGTGCGTAACAAACGCGCCGTGTTCCAGAACGTGCGCGCGCTGCTGCGGGAAGCGCAGGATGACGTGATTGTCCTCCAGTGCAGCGCCGTCGCAACAGCGTATCTGGGGCTTGCACTGTTCAAGAAGAAAGAAACGCGGGTCTACGCCATCCAGTACAGCACCGACGGCGTCAATTCGCTGCTGAAGCGGGGGCTGTATGCGCTGTGCAGGCGGAAAATCAGCGGCGTTATCTGCCCCAATGCAGCCATTGGCGCGGCGTATGGGCGGCCGATGTGCGTCGTGTCCGATTACATCAGCACAGGAACGATGCAGCCGCCTGTGCCGTATGCGCAGAAGTGCTATGATTTCGGCATGGTCGGGCTGATTACGTCGGACAAGGGCGTCGTTGAGGCGGCAAAACAGCTGCGGAACACGCCGTATCGGGTGCTGATTGCGGGTCGGGTGCAGGAAGCGCCGCTGGAAACGGAACTGCGGGCAGTCTGCGCGGGGGCGAAGAACATCGAGCTGCGGCTGGAATACCTGTCCGAAGCGGCGTATGACGAGGCGATTCGCCAATGCCGTTACTGCATCCTAAACTATTCGGAGAATTACTCCCTGCACAGCAGCGGCGTTGTATTCGATATTCTCTTCCGGGGCGTGCCGATTGTGGGCAGCCGCTGCGGGACGCTGCAAATGGTGGAAGCAAACGAATTGGGCAAAACGGTATCCAGCATGGCGGATTTTGCGCCGGAAAGGCTGCTGGATGAAGCCGTGCATGACCGCTATGTGCGCAACATTGCGCGCTACTGCCAATCGCAGGCGCAGGAGCGGGAAAAGCTGCGGGATTTTCTGACGCAGGGCGCGGTGGAATAACCATGCCGCACAGCGCAGAGTGAAAGGAGGGGCTGAAGCGTGAAGTTCATGTGGATGGGGAATATTATCCTCCCTGCCATTGCGGAAAAAGAATCGCTTCCCCCGGTGTATATCGTGGGCTGGCTGGTTGGGCTGTCGCGGCGGCTGACGCAGCTGCCGGATGTGGCGCTGACGTATGTGTTTGACGCGCCGAAAGCGCTGACGGGCGAAGTGGACGGTTACCGCTATTACGGGCTTGTCAACCCCACACGCCCTACGCAGCGCTGCGGGGAAGCCTATACCCGACAGCTGGAGGAAATCCTGCGCAAAGAGCAGCCGGATGTCATTCACCTCTGGGGCACGGAAAATCAGCACACGCTGGCCATGGTTGATGCGGCGGAACACATGGGGATGCGCGAGCGGATTGTAATTTCCATTCAGGGGCTTCTGTCCATATACGCGGAGCATTATCGCGCTTATCTGCCGGAACACGTCTGCCACGGGCACACGCTGAAGGACTTGGTGAAGGGCAATATCGTCCGGCAGGAAGCAATCTACCGCCGCGTCGGGCAGTATGAACAGGAAGCCCTGCGCAGGGTGCAGCACGTTATCGGGCGCACCGACTGGGATGCTGCCTGCATGGCGGAGTTTGCCCCGCAGGCGGCTTATCATTTCAACAACGAAACGCTGCGGGACGAGTTCTACACCGGCGAATGGTCGCTGGACAGCTGCGAGCCGCACAGTCTCTTCTGCAGTCAGGCGCATGTGCCACTCAAGGGGCTGCATCTGCTATTGCAGGCGCTGGCGATTGTCCGCAAGCGCTATCCCGATGTCAAGCTCTATGTGGGGCGCAAGGACTATGGGCGCATTCCGCCGCTTGCGCGCAATGCCTATGAACGGTACATCCACCGCCTGCTGCGCGAAAACGACCTCTACGACCATGTTGTTTTTACCGGAAGCCTGAATGCACAGCAAATGAAGGAGCGGTATCTAAAAAGTCAGGTGTTTGTGCTGCCGTCGAGCATTGAAAACTCCCCCAATTCGCTGGGCGAGGCGATGCTGCTTGGCGTACCGTGCATTGCGTCGGATGTCGGCGGCGTGCGCTGTCTGATGACGCACGGCGTGGAAGGGCTGATTTATCCGGCAGACGACCCGCATTTGCTGGCATATGATATCTGCGAGATGTTCGCGCATCCGGAAAAAGCGGCGCAGATGGCGCGCGCCGGGCGAGAACACGCTGGAAAAACGCATGATGCGCAGAAGAATCTGGAGATACTGCATCAGATTTATACGGAGATTGCACGATGAAATTCCGAATCACAAAGAACCATGTGGATGCGTTCTGCGTGCTGATTGGCGTGCTGGGCATGGGTTCGCTGTATTTTCAGGTGCTGCGGATGCCGCTGATGGCAGCCATGCTGATTGCGTCGATTCTGCTGCTGACGCGGGCGCATCATCCGAAAATCAGCGTCCAGAATGTACGCCTGACGCTGCTGCTGACGGCGGCGCTGCTGCTGACGAGCTTCGTCAACCCGCAGAACGGCATCCACATCAACGATATTGTCATTTGGCTGTGCAACATCGGCTATGTGCTGGTGCTGCAAAGCTGCATCGGGTATCGGACGTATATGCGGCTGTATACCAAAGTCATGCTGGCAGAGGCGGCCATCAGCCTGATTTCCTTCGTCATCGGCGATTTGCTGTCGCTGCCGCTGCCGCTGCTGCACTACGAAGTTTCCAGCGTCAACGGATTTTATCTGACGCCTTATTTTACCTTAGGCTGGCTGAACATCCCGGTTTTCCACCGCAACGCGGGCATGTTCAACGAGCCGGGCAGCCACCAGATTTTCCTGAACTTCGCGCTGCTGTTCCTGATGAGCGACGAAACGCGCATGGGCATGAGCAAGAAGAAATACTGCTGGGCAATTGCGCTGCTGATCGTCACCATCCTCAGCACGCTGTCCACAACAGGCTTTATTTGTCTGGGCGTTGTGCTGCTGACGGTGGCATTCCGCAAAAAGGGCGGGAAAATGGCGCGCAGCATCAAGATGGCGGCGTTCGTTGGGCTGGTACTGCTGTTTGTCATCGAGTCCGTCACGGGCGTGGTGGAAAACAAGATTGTCGGGCGAAATTCCGGCGGTTCGTTCTACACGCGGTGGAACGACACCTTCAGCGGCTTTGAAATCGGGCTGGAATCCCCCATTGCGGGACAGGGCGTTTTCTCGGAGCGAAAGGCGGAAATCCTGCTGGAACACAGGGTGCAGAACATTTCCAACGGCTTTGCCGCCTTCGTCATGGATACAGGGTTGATTCTCCCGGCAGTTTGGCTGTGGCTGACGTACCGCGGTATCCGCACCAAATTTGCCAAGGCGCGGCTGCTGTATGTGCTGGGCGTTTTCCTGCTGTATTTCCTGTGCATCAACACGGAGGGCGTTTTCCTGAACATACTGTTTCTGGGACTGCTGGGCAAGTGGCAGCCGGACGCGGAGGACACGCCTGATCAGCAGGCAAATGCGCGCAGCCAGAAGAAGCGCAGGTGGCGATGCACTATGCCGCCGGAAAAACTGCGCCTGACGTTTAACCCGCAGCCGGAGGACGCGGCGCAGGAGCAGACAGGCGAAACAGGCGGAGAGGAATCATGAACACAGCATCAAGGAGCGAAAACACGGCACGCAACATCGGCGTGGGCGCAGTGCGGCAGGTGGTTACGCTGCTGCTGGCTTTTGCCGTGCGAACGGTGTTTGTGCGCCGGCTGGGCGCGGATTATACGGGTGTCAACGGGCTGTACAGCAACATTCTGGCCATGCTGTCACTGGCGGAACTGGGCGTGGGCAACGTGCTGGTGTACAGCTTGTACGCACCGCTGCACCGGGGCGACACGGGCGAAATCCAGCACCTGCTGGGCTATTATCGTCGCATTTACCGCCTGATTGCGCTGGCGGTAGCGCTGCTGGGCGCGGCGGTAATTCCCTTCCTGCCGCTCATCATCAGCAGCGAGCTGCCGATGGCGCAGTTAATCGTCTACTATGTGCTGTACTTGGCGAACTCCGTGGCATCCTATCTGGTCATCTACAAAACGACGCTGATTCAGGCTGACCAGAAGGCATATTTGCAGAACATGGTTTCCGCCGTGGCGCTGGTGTTGCAGTATGCGGCGCAGATCGCGTGCCTGCTGATTTGGGGCAGCTATCTTGGCTATTTGCTGATTCAGATTGCCTGCACCCTCCTGCAGAACGCGGTGCTGAGCCATTTAGCGGACAAGATGTACCCCTTCCTGCGGAAAAAGCAGAAATGTGCGCCGATGCACCGCAAGCAGGAGCTGAACGACAACATCCGCTCCATGTTTCTCTACAAGCTGGCGACAATACTCATCAACAACACGGACAACATTCTGATTTCCGTCATGCTGGGCACGGTGTTCGTCGGCTACTACTCCAACTACGCGTCGCTGACGACGTATGTGACAACGTTCGTTTCCATCGTGATTACCGGCATTTCCGCCAGCTTGGGAAATCTGAATGCCGAGAAGAATTCGGAAAAGTCATACGCCATGTTCCGCAACCTGATTGTCCTCTTCGGGGCGATTACAGGCTTCTGCGTCGCCGCATACGGCGCGATTGTGCAGGATTTCATCCCGATTTGGGTGGGCGAAGAATACCTGATGGACACAGGGACAGTGGCGGCGGTGCTGTTCACATTCTACCTGAGCACCATCGTCGCGCCTGTGTGGATGTACCGCGAAACGCTGGGGCTTTTTCGGCAAATGAAGTATGTTATGTTTATGACGGCGCTGGTCAACATCCTGCTGTCCATCCTGCTGGGGCACTTCTTCGGCGTGGCGGGCATCATCGGCGCAACAGGGCTGGCGCGGCTCTGCACCATCTTCTGGTATGAGCCGAAAGTGCTGTTCCATCGCACCTTCGGGCGCAGCGCTGCCGCGTATTTCAAGGCGCAGGGCGGCCTGCTGCTGCTCAACGGCGCGGTGATGGCGCTGTCGCTGCTGCTGTGCGCGCGGATGGGGCATACGCTGATGTGGATTATCATCAAGGGCATCACCTGCGCGGCGGTGACGGCGCTCCTGTACACGTTGGCGCTGGGGCGGACGGCAGAATATCGCTGGATGCTTGAAAAAGGGCGGAGTTTCTTGCGCAAATGGAGGAAAAAGGCATGATCGATCAGGAAATGCAGCACTGCCGCAAAATTGTGCGTTTTGACCCTACCATCTCAACAGCGAATCAGGGAGATTTCATCATCCGCAACGCCTGTGAGCATGTGCTGCACGACTGCTTTCCTGTGCAGCTGTCCGTCGCCGTGCCGGTTCGGGACAGGCTGTCGAAGGTGTCGATGAAGCACGTCGGCAGTGCGGATTTCGCATTTGTCTGCGGGACAAACCTGCTTTCCTCAGACATGCGCTGCCAAAGGATGTGGAATATCCGCCTGCGGGACGCGGTGATGATGCGCTGCGGCGATTTGCACAAGCGGGAGCTGCTGAATTTCCGCCTGATTCGTGAGAAATTTCAGCGCACGCATGTCATTTTGCTGGGCGCGGGGTGGTATCAATACCAGGACGAGCCGACAGGATACACGAAGCGGATTCTAAAAACGCTGCTGGATGGGCAGTACCTGCACGCGGTGCGCGACGAATACACGCGCCAGCGCCTGCTGAAGCTGGGCATCACGAACGTGCTGAATACGGCGTGCCCGACAATGTGGGGGTTGACAGACGACAAATGCGCGCAGATTCCGACGCACAAGGCGGAGCGCGTCGTGACAACGCTGACGGACTACCGCAGCAGCCCGGAGCAGGATGCGCAGATGCTGACCATGCTGCAAAAGCACTATCGCGAGGTGTATGTGTGGCTGCAAGCAGTCGAGGACTACGCCTGCCTGCGCCAGATGGATGCGCGCGTGACGCAGAATTTGCACCTGATTCAGCCGAATCTGCGAGATTACACAGCGCTTTTGGCATCAGGCGGGATTGACTACGTTGGCACGCGGCTGCACGGCGGCATCCACGCAATGAACATGGGCTGCCGAAGCCTGATTCTGGCGGTAGACAACCGCGCAAGCGAAATCGCGAAGGACACGAATCTGCCTGTCCTGCCCCGCGGCGGGAATTTGGATGTGCTGGAGGAGCGCATCTGTTCCGCATGGGAGACGCAAATTGATTTGCCGACCACGGCAATTCGGCAATGGAAAAATCAGTTCCGCGAGACAGATGCAGAGAAAGTGCCTTGATTTTCGTATAAAATGCGGCTTTCTGCGCGGTAAGTATTGACAGCCGACTTGTAATTTGTTACAATATAGCTGGAATTGGGAAAGAGATTGCTATATCCACCGGGAGCACTGCGGCTCGCCGCGAAAAGAAAGATGGAAAGCAGCAATCGCTTGCCATTGGCACAACCATACGTCGTGCCGGAAGATTGCACAGAACAAGGAGTGAGGACGATGAAGGACAAAAAGTGGATGCGAAAGGCATTGTCTTTCCTGCTGGCTGTATTCATGGTGACGGGCAGTATGGGAACAGTGCTGACGGCGGCTGCAGAAGAGCCGGAAACTCCGCCGACGGAAACGGTTGAGGTCGTGCCGACGGAAGCACCGGAAGCAACGGATGTTCCTAAGGTAACGGAAATCCCCGAAGTGACGGATGTTCCCGAAGCAACGGAAGCGCCCGAAGCGACGGATGTTCCCGGAGCGACGGATGTTCCCGAAGCGACGGATGTTCCCGAAGCAACGGAAATCCCCGAAGCGACGGATGTTCCTGAAACAACGGAAATCCCCGAAACGACGGAAATCCCCGAAACGACGGATGTTCCCGAGGTAACGGAAGCGCCCGAAATCGTGGACGAAGCAGCCGTAGATTACAGCCGCTCCGTGCTGGATAACGAGTTCTTTGACTCCGGCTTTGCCGCGACGTTCAGCAGCGCACAGCTGTACCTGAATCCGACGGGCGATGAGCTGGTTGGTCAGGTAACTGGCGTAGTGTATGTGACGCATCGTCCGCAGAAGGGTCAGCTGAATGAACGGATTTCCGTCTGCGTGTATGACCAGACGGCTGGCGTTGCATATGGCTATCTGGCGGCGGATGCAGTGCATCCTGTGCCGGAAGAGGGCATTGAGAATCAACGTCACACCGGTGTTTTCGCGAGCGGCGTGGAAATGCCCTGTGCCCTGCTGGTACTTGCGGCTGCGACGGAAGAACCCGTGCCGACCCCTGCACCCACGCCTGTGCCGACGGAAGAGCCCGTTGTCGTGCCGACTGAGGAACCTGCTGTCATGCCGACCGAGGAACCCGTTGTTGAGCCGACCGAAGAGCCCGCTGTCGTGCCGACGGAGGAACCCGTTGTTGCGCCGACGGAAGAGCCCGCTGTTGAGCCAACCGAAGAGCCCGCTGTCGTGCCGACCGAGGAACCCGTTGTTGAGCCGACCAAAGAGCCCGTTGTCGTGCCGACCGAAGAGCCCGCTGTCGTGCCGACTGAAGAGCCCGCTGTCGTGCCGACTGAAGAGCCTGTTGTCGTGCCGACCGAAGAGCCCGCGTCGACCCCCGCGCCTACGGACGTGCCGGATGACCTCGAAAACATCGACCGCGCGGATGTGATTATTCCGGGCAAACCGACGTTCGAAATGGACAAGGCGACGGCGGAGTTGGGCGAGAATATCACCTTCACCATCCACACGAAGAACGCCACCAAAATTTTGATGTACATTGACGGCAGCGTCAACCGCTACATCTACGACGTGCCCACTGACACGTCGACGCTTACCATGTCCTTCTCCTCGATGGGGAGCAACGGGGGCAAGCGCACCATCGCGTTCCAAGCCTACAACGGCAATACGCCCGGCGAAAAGTCTGATGTACAGACGATTACGCTGACGAAGCCGTCTGTCAAGCCGCAGTTGACGGTAAAGAATATCGACAAGACGACCGTGGGGCTGGGCGAGAACATCACCTTCACCCTGAGCGTCAAGAACGCCACGAAGGTGCTGATGTACATCGACGGCAGTGTCAACCGCCGCTTCGAGGACATCACCCCCGACATGACGGAATACACCTTCACCATGTCGTTCTCTTCGCTGGGAAGCAATGGGGGCAAGCGCGCCATTGCGTTCCAAGCCTATAACGGCACGACGGCGGGTGAAAAGACCTCCGATCGGGTGGTGACCGTCGCGAACGAAAGCCCGAACAAGCCGACCGTGACAAGCTGGACTCCGGACAAATACACGGTTGATTTGAACGAAACCATCACCTTCACCATCAACACCAAGAACACGACGAAGATGCGTGTCTACATTGATGGCAAGCTGAACCGCTACATCTACGATGTGAAGGACGGCGCAACGACGTTCCAGATGTCCTTCTCGACGCTCGGTTCAAACGGCGGCGTGCGCACGGTGGCGTTCCAGCCCTACAACGGCAACACACCCGGCGCTATGTCCGACACCAAGACGATTACCATCAGCGTGGCGAACAAGCCGCAGGTTGAGCTGCTGAAAATCAGCAATCCGAACGCGACGCTGGGCGAAAACATCACCTTCACCCTGCGCATCAAGAACGCCACGAAGGTGCTGATGTACATCGACGGCAGCGTCAACCGCCGCTTCGAGAACATCACCCCTGATATGACGGAATACACCTTCACCATGGCGTTCTCTTCGCTGGGGAACAACGGGGGCAAGCGTACCATTGCGTTCCAAGCCTACAACGGCGCAGTCGGCGGCGACAAGACCACCGCAACCACCATTTCCCTGGCGAGCGGTTCGTCTGCTGCCCCCGTGATTGCGAATGTCAAGATTGACAAGACGACCGCGGTGCTGGGCGAGCAGATTAAATTCACTGTTTATCTGGACAACGCGACGAAGCTGCTGATGTATGTCGACGGGCAGGTGAACCGCCGCTTTGAGGACGTAACGACCAGCATGTCGAAGTACGAGTTCACGATGTCGTTCTCGTCGCTGGGGAATAATGGCGGCGTCCGTACGATTCAGTTCCAGCCTTACAACGGCACGACCGCGGGCGAAAAGTTTAAGGCGTACACGATTACACTGACGACGACCGTGGTCAACAAGCCGGAAGTCGTCAACTTCACCATGAATCCCAGCCGCGTGAAGCTGAATGTGCCGGTGACGTTCACGGTCAACACCAAGAACGCGACGAAAGTCGTCCTGTATGTGGACGGCAAGGCAAATACCAGCTATCCGACGACTGGCGATGTGACGGTTATCGAGCGCGCCTTCGCTTCGCTGGGCAACGGCAACGGTGTCCGCACGATTCAGTTCAAGCCCTACTACGGAACGACCGCTGGCGAACTTTCCCCGGCGCAGTCCCTGACGCTGTATGTGACCGACGATCCGCTGACTGTGACCGTTCCTGCCGCGAAGCAGGGTGAGGACCTGACGGTGACGTGGACGGCTGCTGGCGGCGCAACGAAGTATCAGCTGCTGCTGACCACGCCGGATGGCACGGCTGCGCTGCTGGGCGAAACGGCGGCGCTGAACTACACGGTGCCGGGTCTGAAGCTGCTGCAGCCGGGCGACTACACCATCACGATTAAGGCGCTGTCCGGCAATACGGAGCTCGAATCTGTCAACAAGGCATTCACCGTGACAGGCGACTTCGTGTTCGCGGTTCGTGACGACTCGACGGGCATTGTGGTCGTCAAGTACAACGGCACGGCATCGACGCTGACCGTTCCGAACACGGTGGCGGGTCTGCCGGTGGTGGAAATCGGCGCGCAGGCGTTTGAGGGCAACACGAAGCTCAAGAGCGTAACCCTGCCCGCGACGATTGAAATCATTGGCCGCCGCGCGTTCGCGGAATGCAAGAACCTGCTGGAAGTCAAGTAAAAATTCATAGGAATTACGAAAGCCGGGGATTGCTGGCAAGGCAGTCCCCGGCTGTTTTGTGCTTCATACGATTCTTTCAATTCACCTGCGTTATCTGCTTGCCCTTTTTCCCTTCTCCTTTTTCCACAATTCTTCCACCGAAAACTCCGCATGGCAGTTCGGGCAGGAAAAATACGGATTGCGGAAGTCAACTGTGCCAATCATCTTGCCGTCTTCCGTGGAAAAATCGTAGTTCTTCGCTTCTTCGGAACGGGAGTTCACCAAATGATGCGCCGTTTCCACTGTGAGTGCTGCCTTGCAGTGCGGGCAAAAATGCTTCTTCATGAACACAAAGATAGGATGCGTGACGGTGTACTTGATATTTTTCATCAAGGCAGCCTCCTTCCTCCTTGATTGTAGCAAAAGCAGCAGATTTTCTATTCCCCTGGAAATAATAACGCCAAAATCCCCCGGAAGCCCATACTTCCGGGGGACAAACTATCTTATTCCGCCTTTGCGCTCTCTCTTGTATAATTCAGCAGCCCGCCATAGAGGATGCAGCCCTGCTGGCGCGCGGTCAGGGGCATCAGGACAACATAGTCCTCATCCTTCGTGTCGTTATGCAGCACGAACGTGTCGCTGCCGCTTTCCACCGTCTCGCGGACGTTCGGCAGGCTCAGCGTGTCGCCCTGCGCGATGCGGTCGTAATCCGCCTCATTCTGGAACGTCAGCGGAAGAATGCCGTTGTTGATAAGGTTCGCCTGATGGATGCGGGCGAAGGACTTGGCCACGACAGCGCGGATACCCAGATACAGCGGGACAAGCGCGGCGTGTTCGCGGCTCGACCCTTGCCCGTAGTTCATGCCCGCAACGAGGATGCCGCCGCCTTCCTTCTTCGCGCGCGCCGGGAACGTCGCGTCCACGGGGGTCAGGCAGAAGTCCGACAAGTACGGCACATTCGAGCGGAACGGCAGGAGCTTCGCGTCCGACGGCGCAATGTGGTCGGTGGTGATGTTGTCCTCCATCTTCAGCAGCACCTTGCCGGAAATCGCATCCGCCAGCGGCTTTCCCAGCGGGAAGGGCTGAATGTTCGGGCCGCGGACAACCTCCACCGTGTCCTCTTCGCCCGGCGCGACCGGAGGGATGACCAGATTGTCGTTGACGGTGTACGTTTCCGGCATCGGGATGTCGAGGTCAATGTCAAGGCAGCGCGGATCCGTCAGCACGCCAGTCAGCGCCGTGACAGCCGCCGTCTCGCAGGAGACCAGGTAAATACCGGCGGACTTTGTGCCGCTGCGGCCGTAGAAATTGCGGTTGTTCGTGCGAACGGAGACGGCGTTCGTGCGCGGCGACTGCCCCATGCCGATGCACGGCCCGCAGGCGGATTCCAGAATGCGCGCGCCCGCCGCAATCATGTCCGCCAAAGCGCCGTTGCGTGCCAGCATCGTCAGCACCTGCTTCGATCCGGGGCCGATGACCAGGCTTACGTCCGGATGCACAGTCTTGCCCTTCAAAATGCGGGCAACGCGCATCATATCCGTATAGGAGGAGTTGGTGCAGGAACCGATAAACACCTGATCGACCTTAATCGGGCCGCACTGCTTGACGGTTTCCACGATGTCAGGCATATGGGGCTTCGCGACGAGCGGCTCAAGCGCGGTCAAATCAATGTCGAGGATTTCGTCATACGCCGCATCTGGGTCTGCGGACAGCGGCACGAAGTCCTGCTCGCGCTGCTGCGCTTTGAGGAACGCATGGGTCACTTCATCCGACGGGAAGATGGAGGTCGTCGCGCCGAGTTCCGCGCCCATGTTCGTAATCGTCGCGCGCTCCGGGACACTCAACGTTTTCACGCCGTCGCCGATGTACTCCATCACCTTGCCGACGCCGCCCTTGACGGTCAGCCGGCGCAGGACTTCCAGAATAATATCCTTCGCCGCAACGCCGTAGGACAGCTTGCCATGCAGGCGCACGCCGACAACCCGCGGGCACGCCAGGTAATACGCGCCGCCGCCCATCGCGACCGCAACGTCCAGTCCGCCCGCGCCGATGGCAAGCATCCCGATGCCGCCGCCCGTGGGCGTATGGCTGTCCGAGCCGAGCAGCGTGTAGCCCGGCACGCCGAAGCGCTCCAGCTGTACCTGATGGCAGATGCCGTTGCCGGGCTTGGAGCAGTAAATGCCATGCTTTTTCGTCACCGTTTGGATGTAATAGTGGTCATCCGCATTTTCAAAGCCAGTTTGCAGCGTGTTATGGTCAATGTACGCCACAGACTTCTTTGTCTTGACGCGCTTGACGCCCATCGCCTCGAATTGCAGGTACGCCATCGTGCCGGTGGAATCCTGCGTCAGCGTCTGGTCAATGCGGATGGAGATTTCCGAGCCGGGAATCAGTTCACCGCTGAGCAGGTGCGCGGACAGGATTTTCTGGGTCAGATTCATCGCCATGAGGAAAGGACTCCTTTCATAATATGCACAATGCCCAAACGGGCGAAAACAGCCGAATGAACAGCTTCATGATACAGGATTCGGCGCGGTGCGTCAATGCTTTCGGGCGGAAAGAACACAAAAAGCGCAGGCTATGAAAAACTCGCCGGATGTTTTAGACATACAGCCTCTTGACAACAAAGCTCCTATATGGTATTATTTGAAGCAAACTACTATATAGGAGCATTTGCATGAAAATGAACGGC
>ULJD01024323.1_pt1 | contig 24938 bp, 26 predicted proteins | sample 1950801 | NCBI WGS metagenome assembly ULJD01 (sample SAMEA4835464, study PRJEB28245) | human gut metagenome | biome: gut microbiome; material: fecal sample | place: Denmark | collected 2008 | reverse complement strand
GGAAGGCGGGGGAAGCGAAACTGTGGAGATAGAGTCGATCACCAATCCGGAGATTGACGAGATTATGAAAGGAGCAGAATAAGTATGCCAAGAAAAAAAGCAACAGAAGCAGCAACATTTGCTGCAGAAAAGAAGTACCTGGATCAGGATGGACTTGCACACCTGGTACAGAAGAATGATGAGAGATACGTAAAGAAGGAGGTGGGAAAAGGTTTATCCAGCAATGATTTTTCGGATGAATACAAGAAAAAAATCGATGACCTGGCGTACACCAAGATTGCAATCAACAGTCTGACTGCCACGAACAGCAGCAACGAAATCGGTGCGACAGTTACTGCATCTGATGTAACATGGACTTTAAATAAAGAACCTAAGACCCAGAAAATCCAGTTTGCAAGCGAAGCTATCGAAAATCTGGATAAGAGCATCCGGAAGAAATCATACACAGGAAAGACAGTGAAAGCAAATACGAATATCGTTCTTACTGTTACAGATGAAAGAGGTGCGTCTGTATCCAGAACCGCGACAATCACATTCCAGCCAAAAGTATACTGGGGCAAGACTAACAAAGCATCACTCGCAAATGCGGATATCCTTGCGTTAGAGGGTTCTTCGCTTGCAGGCGGCAGAGGACGCGGTTTTACAGTAAATGCCGGAGTAGGTGAGAAGATCGTGTATGTAATCCCTACATCATTTGGAACTCCGACTTTTAATGTCGGTGGGTTTGACGGCGGATTTACAAAAGCGCAGACATTGGAGTTTACCAACGCATCCGGATATAAGCAGAGCTATGATGTATGGATGTCTGTAAACGCAGGACTGGGATCTACAGCAGTAACAGTAAAATAAGGAGGTTTGAAAGATGGCACAGAGCATTGAGGGCGGTGTTGTAATCGTCAACACCTTATCCACAAAGAATAATGGAAATTATCCGCTGTGCATGGCGGAAAGTGTACAGCTTTCAGAAGGGAAATCCGTAGAGGAGAAAATCGGGGAACTGGAAGCAGGAGCAGGAAATGAAGTAATTACAGAAGATGAGATCAATGGATTGTTTTAAAGAAAAGGAGAGAGAAGAACATGGCAAAATTTTTAGATTTAACAGGACTTGGAACATTTAAAGAGAAAATGCAGGAATGGGCAAATGGTGCATTTCGAAAGAAAACTGACAAAGTAGTTTCTACTGATGTTACGTATAATGGAAAATCGCTGGATGAAGCAATTAAAAGTGGAGAATTTAAGGGAGATAAAGGAGACAGAGGAGAAACCGGCGCAGCTGGAGCACAGGGACCAGCAGGACCGGCAGGAGCTGCGGGTGCACAAGGACCTCAGGGATTGCAGGGGCCACAAGGTCCGGCTGGGGAAGCGTTTAAAATCGCTAAGACATTTGCTTCCGTTGATGCGATGAACAAAGGGTTTGCGACAGATGGAGTAAAGACTGGGCAGTTTGTCATGATTGACACAGGAAATGTAGAGGATGCTGACAACGCCAAGTTATATGTTAAAGGTGCGTCATCTTACACATACATCACAGACTTATCAGGAGCCACCGGTATGACAGGTCCACAGGGACCTCAGGGATTGCAGGGGGCTGCTGGACCACAAGGACCTCAGGGATTAAAGGGTGAGAAAGGGGACATTGGACCAATGGGACCACAGGGTCCGGCAGGCTCGGATGCAAACGTGGAAAGTATTACAAACAACGAGATAGATTCGCTGTTTACCATGTAAAGTGGGGGTGGTTAAATGAAATTTTTAAGCTGGACAGGTCTGCAGTATTTTTACAGCAAATACATTGGAAATCTGAATGAACAGTTAAAGAATGTTAAGAAAAGCATTGGAAACTTAGGAAACCTTGCGACAGCATCGAAAGAGAATTTAGTGTATGCAATAAATGAAATAAAGAGTGCACTATCATCCTTTGTAGAGAAAAAAGATATTGTGGATAATTTGACGTCACAGGCAGGTGATGCACCACTGAGTGCAAATATGGGCCGAGAGTTAAGCGAAGACATGAGTGTAGAGACGGAATGGAAAATATATCAAGAAAACGGATGGACACTGAACTATAGAAAAAGTGGATATAAGAGATACCAGGTACTCGTAATAAAAACGGAATCTAGATCACAAGGAATCAGAGATTCACTTATTATAGCCAGATGTCCATTTACTCCGAATATAAATCAAAGACTACCAATGATTATGAACGTTGCACAAGCACCTGTGGGGTATGGAAATGTTCAGTTTTTGGTAAATGGTGCAATCACACTTTCTGCGTCTGAATATGCTAACCAAGTTACCTTTGAATGCTATGGAGAGGTAATCGTGAAATAAGGAGACAGAAATGACAGATACAGTTATAGTAGCAATTATATCTCTGCTCGGTACTTTAATCGGAAGTTTCGGGGGAACGCAGCTTGTAAAGTACCGGATAGAGCAGTTAGAAAAGAAGGTAGAGAAGCACAACTCTATTGTAGAAAGAACATATATTTTAGAGGAAAAAGTGAAAGTGGCAAATCACAGAATTGAGGATTTGGAAAGGAAAAGTGAGGAATGATGGAACAGACCATGAATTATGTAAAACCGGAACTGATTGTTGTAGCAGTAGTACTGTATTTTATTGGAATGGGATTAAAACAGTCTCAGACAGTAAAGGATAAGTACATCCCGCTTATTTTAGGAGGTATTGGCATTGTGTTATGTGCAGTGTGGGTGATTGCTTCTTGTCCGATTAGTACCGGGCAGGAGATCGCAATGGCGGTATTCACGGCGATTATACAGGGAATTTTAACAGCTGGATTGAGTACATATGTGAATCAGACCATTAAGCAGATCGGGAAGAAAGAATAAAATAGATTGAACCATGCAAAAAAGCGTGATATGATAAAAAACAGAACAACCGTGTTACAGGGTGGCTGACCTCTATTCTACATAGAATGGGGGTGGTGCTGATGGACAAGAAACCGTTTGATTTTAAAGATCTTATGGCATTTGGAATGTTCATTCTGGCATTGCTGACATTCGTATTTACGTTTATCAGATAATGTTTTAAGCATAGAAAAACCACCCTCATAAAACTTTGACCGGTTTTGGGTGGCATTTTCTATGTACACTATTTAATCTGGTCAACCCCTTGTGGGCGGTTGTTCCTTTTAATTGTATTATAGAGCAGTTGAACAGATAATTCAACACATTTTTTGGAGAGCTTGGAAACAGGCTCTCTTTTATTGTGCGACATCGCACGGTAGGAGGTGAGAACATGAGCGAACAGAACGAATTTGGCAGAACAACAGCAGAGGAACTGGAAAAAGCATTTGAGACGGAAGAGCAGGAGGAAGAACAGGAGGAGAAATAATGAGTATCTGTAGAGGAATTGCCGGCAGGAGAGGTAAAAATCCTGTCGGTATTTTTATTCATAATGGGGCAGACGGTCAGAATGCTACGACAGCGTATTACAGGAATTACTTACAAAACGCAAACTTGGAAAACGGATTTGCCCATTATTATGTGTGCAGCGATGGAATCTTACAGGCAGAGGATGATATGAATTGTGCATGGCATTGCGGGGACACAAATGGAAACTTAAACTATCTCGGCATCGAAACGTGTCAGAGTATGGGAGATCTGGATGTATTTAAAGCAAACGAAGAAAAAGCTTTGCAGTTGGCCGCTGAGAAGTGTAAGCAATACGGAATCGTACCAAACGAAAGCACGATCATGCTGCATCAAGAGGTATATGCTACTGCTTGTCCACATAGATCAGTTGAGATCCATGGTGGTGCATCAGCAACAAAGGCGTATTTTATTAAACGCATCAAAGAGTTGATTAACGGAAGTCAAGTCGCAGTATCAGATCAGAAAGGAGAAAATGAAGATATGCAGTGCATGTTTACAGTAGAAGGAAAAGGATGTGTTTATTGGATGCATGATGGAGTTGTGACAGCTTTAGCACATCCAGACGAGTTAAAAATCATTCAGCAGGTCTATAAGGATAACTTTGGGCATGATATGCCATGCTACAGTTGGGGCAAAAATGCACCATGGCATGTGCGACTGATGAACCCATTGTATCGTAAACCCGTAAAAGCTATTTAATAAAAACCACCTCGGAGATCAGATCTCTGAGGGGTGAATATTGTATCATTTTCGTGTATATTTATAATATGTAGAAATATTATAGGTTATTGCTATTTGGTGGCCCGGACGGGGAGCTCGCTGCATCGATGCGGTATTTATCTCAGCGGTACACCATGCCATATAAAGAGGTGACAGCAACACTTACGGATATCGGCACGGAGGAACTGGCCCATATGGAAATGATTTGTGCCATTGTGCATCAGCTGACGAAAAATCTTTCTCCGGAAGAAATTGAGAGATCCGGGTTTGCTCCATACTATGTAGATCATACTCTGGCATTGTGGCCACAGGCTGCAAGCGGAGCACCGTGGACTGCAACCTATTTTCAGTCAAAAGGTGATCCGATTACAGATCTTCATGAAGACCTCGCTGCAGAACAAAAAGCCCGTACGACTTACGATAACATTCTCAGGCTTGTAAAAGATCCGGAAGTCTGTGATCCGATTCGTTTCCTGCGTCAGCGTGAAATCGTGCATTACCAGAGATTCGGTGAAAATCTTCGGATCGTGCAGGAACACCTGGACAGCAAAAACTTCTATGCATTCAATCCTGAGTTTGATAAAAATCCGAATTGCGGATGTAAGCGCTCATAAAAAAGCAGGCGGAGTTATGAGGATAACTCTGCCTGACTTTTTATTCGAAAGGGCATTTACTTTTTTCGGGAAGTTTTGTATAATGAAAAACGGTAGTTGCACGACGGGGTGTGGCTCAGTTTGGTTAGAGTGCACGGCTGGGGGCCGTGAGGTCGCAGGTTCGAATCCTGTCACCCCGATTGATCACAAGTTGGACACTTTGGCGAGTGTCTTTTTTTGTTCGATTTTGAAAAAGGCAATTATCGGGTGGAGAAATATTCCCGCGTCTGCTATAATCGGTAGAAGAGGAAAACAGGGGAGACAGGGAGAAGTAAGATGGAACAAAGGAAAAAAGTACTTATTACCAACCTTTATTTTCAGAAGTTTACAGGATCTGAGCTGCATGTGCTGGAGTTTGCACATCTGTTCAAAGAAAAGGGATATGATGTGGTGATTGCTGTATATAAGAAGTCTTATCCACTTCTGCAGGAGTTGGAAGAGGGGATCACAGTGATTGAATGTCAGAAAGAGGCACTCAAAGAGATGGAATTTGAGATTGTCTTTATCCAGCATTTCCCGGTGTTTGATTATCTTGTGAGCCGGTACGGATTAAAATATAAACGAATGGTTGTCTCGAAGCTGAGTGTGATCAATGCCATGGAGAATCTTCCGGTCTGTACGCAGGAAGCGGCCTTCATTCTGTGTGTCAGTCCTGAATGTGCAGATATGGTAGCCATGCAGGTTCCGGAAGGAACGAAGATACGGGTTTTTCAAAACTGTGTGGAAGCAGAGTATTTTGAAGGAAGCAGCGAGTATGCAGGATACAAAAGAGCGTTGGATAAGATCGCGATCATTTCCAATCATATCCCGCAGGAGCTTTTGGAGCTCAAGGAAAAGATGGGCGGGTATTATCAGGTGGATCTGATCGGACTTGGGTATCGCACGGAACAGGTGAATGCAGAGTTTTTGCAGCAGTATGATCTGGTCATTACGATTGGAAGAACCGTACCGAGGTGTCTTGCAATGGGCGTTCCGGTTTATGTTTATGATTATCTGGGAGGTCCCGGATATCTGACAGAAGCCAATTTCAGTCTTGCTGAGCGGAACAATTTTTCGGGAAGAGGATTTGAAAAAAAGACATCAGATGAACTGTTAAAAGAGATCAAGGAAGGATATGGCCCGGCAGGAGAGTGGCTGCCGCTCTGGCAGAAGATCGCTGCGGTGGATTATCAGTATGCCAGCCGGTTTGATGAGATGTATGAAGAACTGATGGCATCTCCGGAGCTTACAGAATGCAGGACATACTATTCGGGAATTGAAGCAGAGAGAATGAAATTCTACAGCGATATTGTGTCCGGATATATCAGTGGAAAAGAATGTCAGGAATCTAAGTGTTACTATGATATCGGAAACGGTTTCTGCGAGGAGGACAGCGAGACATGGCCGAGTATGTCAGGATATAAGATTCAAAAATCCTGGCTTCTGGAAAATGCAAAGATGATGCGCTTTGATCCATGCAATGCAGCGTGCCGTTGTGAGATCTGCAGTGTGAAGATCAATGGAAGATCTGTGGAACACGAGATGAAACCAGTCAATGCAGTTTCTACAGATCGTGGAAAGAGTCTCTTTCTGACGGATGATCCGCAGTACCTGATGGATATTCCGGAGTTGGACGGCGGACCTGCATGGCTGGAAGTAGAATACCGGTTTGATATTCTTTCCGAACAAGAGGAAAAAAACTACTATTGCGAAAAGATAAAAGATCTGGAGGAGCAGCTGACAAAAGCCCGGCATCAGTTGTGGGAAGAACGGCGCAAGGCCACTTCATTCGGAATGAAGAAAACGAGAAAGTAAGGTTTTTCTTGGATTTAAGTATAGCATGTGATATATTAAAAGGCGTTGTTGCGGGCAGGATACTGTCCGGATCTGAAAAAAGAGTCTACATAACCTGTCTGAAAACTGGGAATGTTAAGGACAGGTTACATAAGTTTTAAGAGGAGATATACAGTATATGTGTGGATTTGCAGGATTTGTAGGAGAAGTTGAGAACAGAGAACAGGTGCTGGAGAATATGATAGATACGATCATCCATCGCGGACCGGACAGTTCCGGCAAATTTGTGGATGAAGATGCGGCACTTGGATTCCGGCGTCTTTCAATCATTGATCTTTCAGAAAGCGGAGATCAGCCATTATATAACGAGGACAGAAGCAAGGTGCTTGTATTTAACGGTGAGATCTATAACTATCAGGAACTGAGAGAAGAACTGATTCAGGCTGGACATACATTTGTTTCCAATACGGATTCGGAAACTTTGATCCACGGATACGAGCAGTGGGGAGAAGAACTGGTTTACCGTCTTCGCGGAATGTATGCATTTGCAATCTGGGATCAAAAGGCAAAAAGACTGTTTTCAGCGCGGGATATTTTTGGTATTAAGCCGCTTTATTATGCGCAGATGAATGGAACATTGATGTTTGGATCAGAAATCAAATCTTTTTTGGAGCATCCGAAGTTTGATAAAGTGTTTAATGAAGATGCATTGGGAAATTACCTGTCTTTTCAGTTTGTTCCGACCAATGAGACGTTCTTTAAAGGCGTGTTCTGTGTACAGCCGGGCCATTATTTCGTTTATGAGAACGGGAAAATGACGATCAAACGGTATTTTGAACCGAATTTCACAGGAGATACGACAAAATCCTTTGAAGAAGTTGTAGATGACATTGAAAAAGTCATGAAAGAGTCTGTGGAGATGCACAAGATCAGTGATGTAGAAGTTGCTTCCTATTTGTCCAGTGGAGTGGATTCCAGTTATCTGACATATTTAGGTCAGGTGGATCGTACCTTTACCGTTGGATTCGACGAAGGAAAATACAGCGAGATTCAGGATGCGAAAGAGTTTGCAGCAAGCATCAACATGAAAAATGATGCAAAAGTCATCACTCCACAGGAATACTGGGATAATCTGTCCGATATCCAGTATTATATGGATGAACCGGTGGCAGATCCTGCGGCGATCGCACTTTATTTTCTGAGTCAGGAAGCAGCGAAGAAGGTAAAGGTAGTGCTGTCCGGAGAAGGTTCGGATGAATTGTTCGGAGGATATAATATTTACTGTGAGCCTCTGGAGCATACTTCGTTTAATAAAATTCCAATGCCGATCAGACGAATGCTTGGAAATTTTGCAGAGAGATGCCTTCCAAGAGGCATGAAAGGAAGAGGCTTCCTGATGCGTCACGGAAAAACTCTGGAAGAACGTTATTTTGCCAATGCGACGAATATTTTTACAGAGAGAGAAGCGAACCGTATTTTGAAAAAAGGCTGCAAGCCGGGAATTCAGAAGGTGACTGCACCACTGTATGAGCGCGTGAAAGACAAGAATTCTGTGACCAAGATGCAGTATGTGGATATGCATCTCTGGCTGGTACATGATATTCTGATGAAGGGGGATAAGATGGGAATGGCCAATTCTCTGGAAGTGCGTGTCCCGTTTTTGGATAAAAAAGTACTGGAGCTTGCCCAGACACTGCCGTTGCATTATAAAGTGAGAGCACCGAAGACAAAAGTGGCACTTCGCGGGGCGGCAGAAAAGGTGATCCGCAGTAAGACTGCAGAGAAGAAGAAACTGGGATTCCCGATTCCGATCCGGGTATGGCTCAAAGAAGATGCGTATTACAATCGGGTAAAAGAAATGTTTCTTTCTGATGCGGCAAAAAAATTCTTTGATACAGAGCTTCTTGTGAAAATGCTGGATGAACACAAGCATGCAAAACATGCAAATGAAAAGACAGATAACAGTCGGAAGATCTGGACTGTCTACATTTTCCTTGTATGGTATGACCGGTTTTTTGAACATGGAAAACCGGTGCATCCGGCAATGAGCGCAAGATAACCGAGTAAAATAAAAACAGGGGAGATGTTATGAGCAGCAAAACGGTACAGCCGATTCGCAGAAGAGAGCAGGGGGAAACGAAAAGCAGACGTTCTGCCAGACAGAAACGGGAGAAAAGAGAGATTGCGCAAAGCAGTGTGCCGACCACGTATTTTGATTATAATCTGATGCTGGTCATTATATTTTTGACTTGCTTTGGACTGATTATGCTCTATAGTGCCAGTGCGTACAGCGCTCAGGCGGATTTTCAGGATGACATGTCCTATTTTATCAAACAGGCAATGATCAGTGCGGGCAGTTTTGGAGTTATGTTGATCGTTTCCAGGATTGATTATCATGTTTATGGAGCTTTTTCTTTTGAAATCTATGTGTTTGCCATGATTATGATGGCGCTGGTGCAGACGCCTCTTGGAACAACGATCAATGGAGCCAGACGATGGATCCAGCTTCCGGGAAATATGACATTGCAGCCATCTGAGATTACAAAGATCGCGATTATTTTGTTTATTTCCTGTGAGATCTGTAAGATGGGAAGAAAAGTCAATGACTGGCTTGGAATCCGGAGACTTCTGATCTATGGCGGGGTGGCAGCAGGTGGAGTGTTTATTCTTACAGACAACTTAAGTACTGCCGTGATCGTAATGGCGATTACCTGTGTCTTGATTTTTGTGGCACATCCGAAGACAAAGCCGTTTTTGATGATCGCTGCCATCGGAGCAGGAATTTTGATCGTGATAGTGGCCATACTTGCGGTTTATGCGACGAACAGTGATAATTTCCGAATCGGAAGAATCACAACATGGCTGGATCCGGAAGGGCACTCGGATGGCACCGGCTTCCAGGTGCTTCAGGGACTGTATGCGATCGGATCCGGGGGATTCTTCGGAAAAGGTCTTGGAAACAGCACGCAGAAGCTTGGTATGATCCCCGAAGCGCAGAATGATATGATTCTGAGCGTTATCTGCGAAGAACTTGGCGTTTTCGGAGCAATCGTAGTATTGATCCTGTTCGGACTTCTTCTATATAGATTGATGTTTATTGCAAGAAATGCACCGGATCTGTACGGCTCACTGATCGTGACCGGAATTTTTGCACATATCGCGCTGCAGGTGATCTTAAATATCATGGTTGTAACGAACATGATCCCGACAACGGGTGTTACGCTTCCGTTTGTCAGTTATGGAGGAACTTCGGTTCTGTTCCTGATGACGGAGATGGGACTTGCCCTGAGTGTATCCCGGAGAATTAAGCTTCAGACAGAATAGGAAAAGCAAAAGATATAAAAATGTCTTTTCATCCGACACAAAGTGTGGTATATTAAGTAACGTAGTATTGAAAACCACATATAATAGATGGTGGAAAAAGAAAGTGTGGTTTGGGAGGAAAGACATGAGCTATAAAGTAATTGTTGACAGTTGCGGAGAATTTACGCCGGAGATGAAAGCAGACGGAGGATTTGAACACGTTGCTCTCGGAATTCAGATAGAAGACACTCAGTGGACAGATGATGACAGCTTGAAGCAGGAAGAGCTGCTTTTAAAGATTGCAGAAAGTACATCCTGTGCGAAGACATCCTGTCCGTCTCCGGAAAGATATATGGAAAGTTATCACTGCGATGCCGAACGTATTTATGTGGTGACACTATCGGCAGAATTGAGCGGATCATATAACAGTGCGGTTCTTGGAAAAAATCTGTATGAAGAAGAATATGGGGAAAAACAGATTCATGTATTTAATTCACGCTCCGCTTCAGTAGGAGAGACTTTGATCGCATTGAAGGTTCAGCAGTGTGAAAAGGCCGGGATGACGTTCGAAGAAGTTGTGGAAAGTGTAGAGTGTTATATTGAGGAGCAGCACACTTATTTTGTACTGGAGAATCTGGATACTTTAAGAAAGAACGGAAGACTTACGGGAATCAAATCACTGGTAGCGGGAGCCTTGAATATCAAACCGATCATGGGATCTACTCCGCAGGGAACGATCTGTCAGAAGGAAAAAGCGAGAGGCATGAAAAAAGCACTTGTGAAGATGGCGGACTGCGTGGCAGCAGATGTGGTCAATGCAGGAGATAAGATTCTGGCTATTGCACACTGTAACTGTGAGGAGAGAGCAAAAGAAGTGCAGCGCCTTTTAAAAGAACGGTTTGCAGTGAAGTCCAGTTTTATCGTAGATACATCCGGGATCAGTACGGTTTATGCCAATGACGGAGGAATTATTGTTGTAGTTTAGAGTCGGATGTGGTACACTATGTAGAAAGAGTGCAGGACAGAAGCTGTCAAATACATAGGGGACAAAGGAGCTTTTAGATATGAGTCAGGAAAAAGTAGACCGCTATAAACAGGAAAAGGCGAATCGGAAGAAGAACATGAAAAAGCAGCGCATTATGAACATTGTCAGAAAGTGTGTACTGTCACTGGCTGCATTGGCATTGGTGGGATGGCTCGGATATTCCGCATATGTGTCTCATGAGTCAAAGCAGGAACGGGAAGTGGCAGAAGTGAATTATGATGCGGTGAATAATTATCTGAGCGGACTTGGCGAATAAAAGAATAAAGAATGATATGAGAACAGGTTTTGGAAGCCTGTTCTTTTTTTAACCAAATTTTTACAGAATTGTGACATAGATGTGAAAAATGTGAAAAAAGGGTTGAAAAAGGGGGCGTGGTGGTTTACAATGGTTTCAAGTGGTAGGAAGTGGTGAATAGTGGCATAAAGTGGGGCGAAAGTGGAGTCCTGCTTTTAGAAGGGATTCCAGATGTTATTAGGAGAGTTTAATCATAGTATTGATGAAAAAGGCCGACTCATCATTCCAGCCAAATTACGAGATGACTTGGGAGAAAGCTTTGTGATCTGTAATGGCTTGGAAGGGTGTCTTTTTGTGTATTCTCAAGACGAATGGAATCAGTTTGTTGCTGAATTAAATACCTTACCACGGATGAACAAGGATGCCAGAATTTTCAAGCGTTATTTTTTTGGAAGTGCTTCTGAAGGCAGCTTTGACAAGCAGGGGAGAGTTTCTGTACCTGCATCACTTCGAAAAGCTGCACATCTGGAGAAGGACGTTGTCCTGGTGGGAGTTCAGGACCGCGTGGAGATCTGGGATAAAGCACTTTGGGAAGAGCGCAGTATGGTCAGTGAAGAAGATCTGGATGCGATTGCAGAACGTATGGAGGCGATCGGTATCCGAATTTGATTCTGGACAGAGAGTGAATGGAGGATTCTATGGCATTTAAACACACATCAGTTTTACTTGAAGAGACAGTAGATGGTCTGAAGGTGAAGCCGGATGGCATCTATGTAGACGCGACACTTGGCGGGGGAGGACATGCATATGAAGTCGCAAGCCGCTTAAGTGACAAGGGGAGATTTATAGGAATAGACCAGGACGCCGACGCGATTGAAGCGGCGGGCGCCAGATTATCCGGTTTCGGGGAGAAAGTAACAATAATCCGGAGCAATTATTGTGATATGAAACCGAGGCTCCATGAAATAGGAATTGACAAGGTAGACGGGATTGTAATCGATCTGGGAGTGTCTTCATATCAGTTAGATACGGCGGAGCGCGGTTTCTCTTACCGCACAGATGCGCCGCTTGACATGCGGATGGATCAGAGACAGACTACGACAGCAAAAGACATTGTCAATGACTATAGCGAAGCGGAACTTTACCGTGTCATCCGTGATTATGGAGAAGATAAATTTGCAAAGAATATTGCAAAACACATTGTGATGGAGCGCGGAAAGCATCCAATTGAGACAACAGGACAGTTAAATGAAGTTATCAGAAGAGCCATTCCGATGAAGTTTCAGAAAACATCCGGACATCCGTCCAAAAGGACATTTCAGGCAATCCGGATCGAGCTGAACAGAGAGTTGGATGTACTTCGGGAGACTCTGGATGATATGATCGATATGCTGAATCCGGGAGGTCGGATCTGTATTATCACGTTTCATTCTCTGGAAGATCGGATTGTAAAGAGTGCATTCCGAAAGAATGAAAATCCGTGTACCTGTCCAAGTCACTTTCCGGTTTGTGTATGTGGAAACATATCGAAAGGAAAAGTGATCACAAGGAAACCAATTCTTCCTTCTGAGGAAGAGTTGATGTATAACAGCCGTTCAAAAAGTGCCAAACTTCGCATTTTCGAACGAAGCTGAAAAAAATGAGGGTGAGTATCTGAAAAAATAAAATCTGCCGGGAAGGGGAGAGCCCGGCAGATTGTACGTGGAAAGGGGCAGACCAAATGGCTGCAGGAAAGAGAACTACATACAGAAGACAATCTAATACAGGAAACAGATCTGGACAGTTCTACGTCTATGGAAATGTAGCGCATCAGCCGAAGGTATTGCCAAATCAGGAGAAACAAGCAGTGGAAGTACGTCCTAAAAAACGGACAAGCAGTCAGGTGAAAAAGAACCGCAGGCGTGCATTGGATATGAGCCCGATCTATACAGGGTTTTTGACAGTGGCGGCTGTTTGTGCGGTTTTCATCTGTGTCGTATATCTGCAGCTCCAGTCAGAACTCGTGCAGAGGTCAGAAAATATCACGGCTCTTCAGGAAGAGTTGTCAGATCTGACAGAGGCGAATGATACGGCATACAATGCGGCAGTAGATTCTGTGAATCTGCAGGAAATCCGGGACAAAGCAATGAATGAACTTGGCATGGTATATGCGGCGAATGGTAATGTGGTGGAGTATGACAGCCCGACCAGTGATTACGTGAAGCAGTATAATGAGATACCGTCTGACGGGATTCTTGCAAAGTCAAAGGACGTGTCAAAATAGGAAGATGTAATGACAAGAAGACGAAGAAAAAATCCATTTCAATTTTTAACAAAAAAATTTCCGAAAAGGATGCAAAAGAAGCTGGTAATGCTGTTTGTGGCAATTATACTGGCTTTTGTTGTTCTTATCGGAAGAATCACGTATATCAATGTATTCAAAGGTGGAAAGTATACCAGGATCGTTCTGAACCAACAGCAGTATGGAAGCAGGACCATTCCGTATAAACGAGGAGATATCGTGGACCGGAACGGAACAAAAGTGGCGACCAGTGAGCGTGTGTATAATGTGATCCTGGATGTGATGGTTGTGACAGACGAGGGAGAGAGTGATAAGTATATCGATTCCACACTGGACGTTTTAGAAGAATGCTTTGGCATTGACAGTGAAGAAGTAAGGGATACGATCAAGGCAAATCCGGACAGTCGTTATGAAGTTTTAAAAAAAGGTGTTTCCTATGAAGATGCCAAGAAATTCCAGGAAATTGACAAGGATGATGAAAAATATCCGAATGTTCAGGGAGTCTGGCTGGAGGATGATTACCAGCGTACATACCCTTATAACAGTCTTGCAAGTGATGTGATCGGATTTTCTGTATCCGGAAATCAGGGAGCAATCGGCATTGAAAGTGCGTACAATGATATTCTTAACGGTACAGACGGAAGAGAATATGGATATTTTGACAGTGCTTCTTCAGTAGAACGTACTGTGAAAGCGGCAAAGAACGGAAATACGGTAGTGTCCACGATTGACGTTACACTGCAGAGCATTGTAGAAAAATATATTCTGGAATTTAATGAGGCACACAAAGGGGAAGAACGAGAGGATGAGCCGGGAAGTAAGAATACGGCTGTGATCATAATGGATCCGAACAGCGGAGAGATTCTTGCAGAGGCTTCGTACCCGAACTTTAATCTGAATAATCCAAGAGATCTGACGCCGTGGTATACGACGGAAGCGTTGGCAAAAATGTCAGATGATGATAAGCTGAATGCAATGAACAATCTCTGGAGAAATTTCTGCGTCAGTGATGCCTTTGAACCGGGATCAACAGCCAAGCCGTTTACTTTGGCCACAGGTCTGGAGACCGGAGTTTTGACCGGTCAGGAAACCTATGTATGCCAGGGGGGTACATGGAAAGGTGACTGGTATATTCAATGTCACAATACGTCAGGGCATGGGACAGAGAATGTAGATCAGGCAATCGCCAATTCCTGCAATGTGGCTCTGATGGCTATGGCCGATAAGATCGGAGTGGAAGATTTTATCCGGTATCAGCATATCTTTGGGTTTGGAGAGTACACGGGAATTGATCTGCCGGGAGAGGCGTCCACAGAAAATCTGATCTTTACTGCAGAGAATATGGGAGAGACAGATCTTGCAACGTCTTCCTTTGGGCAGAGTTTCAATGTAACGATGACACAGATGGTGTCGGCATTTTCTTCTCTGATCAATGGCGGGTATTATTATCAGCCTCATGTGGTGAAGCAGGTTCAGGATGAAAACGGAAACGTGATTGAAACAAACGATCCGACTTTGCTTCGAAAAACGGTATCAAAACAGACTTCTGACCGTGTCAAAGAAGCGCTTCGCGCGGTAATGACAGACGGAACCGGAGTTCCGGCAAATGTAGAGGGATACGACATTGGCGGAAAAACCGGAACAGCGGAGAAGCTTCCGCGAGGGAATGGAGACTATCTGCTTTCTTTTATTGGATATGCACCACAGGAAAATCCGGAAGTTGTGATCTATGTGGTCATCGATGAGCCAAATGTGGAAAATCAGGAATTAAGTTCGTATGTTCTGGAGCTCTCACAGAAGATCATGGCGGAAGCATTTCCGTATCTGAACATTACAAGAAACGGGGATGCACTGCCGGAGGACAGCGGTGTAAGAGAAGACGTACAGCAGGATTTCGATGAGAACTACGAAGATACCTACAGTAATCAGGATGGCGCCTATATCGATCCGAACTACCAGCCGGATTATGATAGCTGGGCAACATCTCCGGAATCATCGGAAACAACAGAATAAAACAGGAATAACCTTGCAGAAGAGAAAATATGTTGTATAAAGTCTTCTGTAAGGTTTTTTTATGAAAAATAAAACGTATCATAAAAAGAAAATTCTGGTAGTGTTTACCTGTGCGTTTCTGATTTTGACAGGTTTGATCGGGCGGCTGGTCTATCTGATGGTGTTTGATGCCGAGTATTATCAGAAACGAGCCGAGGATCTGCATAAACGGGAACGTAAGATCAAGGCAGCCAGAGGAGAAATAGTGGATCGAAATGGCGTTGTGCTTGCTACAAACAAAACAGTGTGTACGATTTCTGTGATCCACAGTCAGATCAAGGAACCGGAACGGGTGACGGAAATTCTCGCAAAAGAGCTTGAAATGGATCAGGCAGAGGTGAGAAAGCGAGTGGAGAAGGTCTCTTCCATGGAAAAAGTAAAAACCAACGTGGAAAAAGAAGTGGGAGATAAGATCCGGGAGTATAATCTGGATGGAGTCAAGGTGGATGAAGACTATAAGCGATATTATCCGTATGACAGCCTGGCATCCAAGGTGCTTGGATTCACAGGAGGAGACAATCAGGGGATTATTGGTCTGGAAGTGAAATATGAAGAGACATTAAAAGGCAGCAACGGAACCATTCTCACGACAACGGATGCAAGAGGAATTGAACTGGATGCGGTCGCGGAAGACCGGATCGAGCCTGTGGCCGGCAAAACGCTGGAGATCAGTATGGATTATAATATTCAAAAATATTGTGAGCAGGCGGCTGAAAAAGTCATGCGGGAAAAACAGGCGGACGGAGTGTCGATTTTACTGATGAATCCGCAAAACGGAGAAATTCTGTCCATGGTCAATGTACCGGAATTTAATCTCAATGATCCGTTTGAATTGAATACAGGAGAAGAACCGGAAGGAGAAAAATTGCAGGATGCGTTAAATGCAATGTGGAGAAATCGATGTATCAATGATACGTATGAGCCGGGATCCACATTTAAGATCATTACGTCTGCAGCCTGTCTGGAAGAGGGAGTCGTGACGCCTGAGGATACCTTTTCCTGTCCGGGATACCGCATGGTAGAAGACAGAAGAATCCGGTGTCACAAAGTGGGCGGACATGGCAGTGAAACCTTTGTTCAGGGAATTCAGAATTCCTGCAATCCGGTGTTTATCGATATTGGTCTGCGTCTCGGAGCAGAGCGGTTTTATGACTATTTTCAGCGATTCGGACTTCTGGATCTGACGGGGATCGATCTGCCGGGAGAGGCGGGAACCATTATGCATCAGGTGCAAAATATCGGTCTGGTGGAGCTTGCCACTATCAGTTTTGGACAGTCATTTCAAGTTACGCCGGTTCAGATGGCAGTGACAGTCAGTTCCATTATCAATGGAGGGCGAAGAGTTACCCCGCATTTCGGAAAGGCCGTTCTTGACAGGGAAGGAAATGTGCTGGAAACATTGTCCTATGAAGAAAGATCAGGTGTGGTATCAGAGAAAACATCGAAAACGATGCAGACACTTTTGGAGGGAGTTGTTGCCAATGGTTCCGGGAAAAATGCATATATCGAAGGATATTCTATCGGCGGAAAAACAGCCACCTCTCAGACACTGCCGCGAAGTGCGAATAAGTACATTTCTTCCTTTATCGGATTTGCACCGGCAGAGGATCCGCAGGTACTGGGAATGGTAGTGATCCATAATCCGCAGGGGATTTATTATGGAGGAACGATCGCCGCACCGGTCCTTCGCAGTATTTTTGACAATGTCCTTCCATATCTCGGGATTGAAAAACAGTAGGTAATGCGGTATACTAATTGAGATATTGAAACAAAAGAGATGAAGAGGTGGAAGTATGAGTTATCATGTAGTAATACCGGTATTGGTATCGTTTGCTTTGAGCCTGGTGCTCGGACCGATCGTAATACCATTCCTTAGAAAACTGAAAATGGGACAGACAGAACGGGAAGAGGGAGTACAGTCTCATTTGAAGAAGGCAGGAACGCCGACCATGGGAGGAATTATTATTCTGGCCAGTGTCGTTATCACGTCCCTGTTTTATGTAAAAGATTATCCGAAAGTGATTCCGATCCTGTTTCTGACGCTTGGTTTTGGTCTGATCGGATTTCTGGATGATTATCTGAAGGTTGTGATGAAACGTTCAGACGGTCTGTATCCGAAACAGAAGATGGCACTGCAGCTGGTGGTGACAGCAATTTTTGCATATTACGTGTTTAAAGTGGCAGACATTCCGATGTCTATGCTGATTCCGTTTTCCGGTGGAAAATACTGGGATATCGGCTGGCTGGCAGTTCCGCTTTTATTTATTGCAGTGATCGGTACTGTAAACGGAACGAATTTTACAGACGGACTGGACGGACTGGCATCCAGCGTGACGGTTCTGGTAGCTACGTTCTTTACGGTGGTTGCTATTGGAACAAAGAGCGGAGTAGAGCCGATCACCTGTGCGGTTGTAGGTGCGCTCCTTGGATTTTTATTGTTTAATGTATATCCTGCGAGTGTGTTTATGGGAGACACCGGTTCTCTTGCACTGGGCGGTTTCGTGGCAGGAACGGCATATATGATGCAGATGCCGTTGTTTATCATGATTGTAGGGCTGATCTATCTGGTGGAAGTGGCATCGGTGATGATCCAGGTTACATATTTTAAGAAGACCGGTGGAAAGCGTTTCTTTAAAATGGCACCGATCCATCATCATTTTGAATTGTGCGGCTGGTCAGAGACAAGAGTTGTGGCAGTATTTTCAATTGTGACTGCACTGCTCTGTCTGATCGCATTAATGGGGGTATAGACATGAAGTTTAAAGACAAAAAAGTACTGGTGTTTGGTTCCGGTATCAGTGGTGTTTCTGCTGCGGCTCTGCTGCTGCAGGAAGGTGCAGAAGTCGTATTGTATGATGGGAATGACAGGCTGGATGCGGCAGGAATCAAAGAACAGATCGAAGGACAGGCAAAGGGGAGCGTAAGCGTTGTTCTCGGAGCATTTCCCGAGGCGCTTCTTTCAGAGCTTTCTCTGGTTGTGATGAGTCCGGGTGTTCCGACAGATTTACCATCGGTGAATCAGATGCGGGATGCAGGGATTCCGATCTGGGGTGAAATTGAACTGGCATATGTCCTTGGTAAAGGGGATGTGCTGGCGATCACCGGAACAAACGGAAAGACGACAACGACAGCACTGCTTGGTGCAATCATGAAAAATTTCCGGGAAAGCACATTTGTTGTAGGCAATATCGGCAATCCTTACACGAGCGTTGTGCGGGAGACAAAGGATGATTCTGTTATTGTGGCAGAGATGAGCAGTTTTCAGCTTGAGACGATTCACACATTCTGTCCGAAAGTCAGTGCGATTTTGAATATCACACCGGATCATCTGAACCGTCATCACACGATGGAAGCTTATATCGAAGCCAAAGAGCAGATTGCAAAAAACCAGACAGAAGAAGATGTCTGTGTTTTGAATTATGAGGATGATGTGACTAGAAAATTCGGGGAAAGAGTCAAAGCGCAGGTGATTTATTTTTCCAGCCGCCGCAGACTGGAAAAAGGAATTTATCTGGAAGATGGCAATATCGTCTATTGCAGAGAAAATCCGGAGAAAGTCTGTCATGTGGATGAATTAAAACTGCTTGGAATGCATAATTATGAAAATGTAATGGCAGCTGTGGCTATGGCGGCAGCGTATCACGTTCCGATGGAGATCATCCGTAAGACCATTCGGGAATTTACGGCAGTGGAACATCGGATCGAGTTTGTGGCAGAAAAGAACGGGGTTGCATATTACAACGACTCCAAAGGCACAAATCCGGATGCTGCGATCAAAGGAATCCAGGCAATGAACAGACCTACATTTTTGATCGGCGGAGGATATGACAAGGATTCTTCTTATGATGAGTGGATTCAGTCTTTTGACGGTAAGGTAAAAAAACTGGTGCTTCTCGGAGCAACAAAAGAGAAGATCAATGAGACAGCAAAAAGGCTGGGATTTACAGATACGATTCTGGCAGATACGTTTGAAGAGGCAGTCAATATCTGTGTAGAACAGGCAGAACCCGGAGATGCAGTTCTTTTGTCTCCGGCGTGTGCAAGCTGGGGAATGTTTAAAAATTATGAAGAACGCGGAGATAAATTCAAAGAACTTGTAAATCAATTATAAGGAGTGGATCTGCGTTGAAGCATCCGGCAAAAAAGCAGCGGTATGATTATACTCTGCTTGTGGTGGTATTGCTCCTGGTCGGGATCGGTCTGATACTGCTATACAGTACCAGCGCCTATAATGGCCGGGTAAAGTTCCATGATTCTTTTTACTATTTGAAAAAGCAGGGATTTGCGACAGCGTTGGGACTGGCAGGCATGTTTATTGTGGCAGGGATCGACTATCACAGGTGGATTCCTTTTGCAAAGCTAGGATATGTCACTGCAATCGTTCTGTCTGTAGCAGTCATGTTTATAGGAGATGAGTACAATGGGTCCAAAAGATGGCTGTCTTTGGGACCCATTTCTTTTCAGCCGTCTGAGTTTGCGAAAGTGGCAGTCATTTTATATTTGTCCTGCGTAATCTCAAACCAGGCAAGAAAGATGGAAAAATTTACAACACTTGTCAAAGTTATGCTGCCAGTTCTTCCTGTGGTAGGCCTGGTAGGTGCAAGTAATCTAAGTACGGCCATTATTATCCTGGGAATTGCGGCAGCACTTGTTTTTGTGGCAAGTCCGAAGTATGCCCAGTTTCTTGGAATGGGTGCGGCAGCGGCAGGGTTTATGGGGATATTTCTGGCACTGGAAAGTTATCGTCTGGAGAGACTTGCAATCTGGAGAAATCCGGAAAAGTATGAAAAAGGGTACCAGACACTGCAGGGACTTTATGCCATCGGTTCCGGAGGACTGTTTGGAAGAGGGCTTGGAAAAAGCGTACAGAAGCTGGGATTTCTGCCGGAAGCCCAGAATGATATGATTTTTTCTATCATCTGTGAAGAACTGGGACTGGTCGGAGCAAGCCTGATCATTTTACTGTTTCTGATTCTGATCTGGCGCTTTTTTGTGATCGCAACACATGCGAAGGATCTGACCGGTGCCTTGATCGCAACAGGAGCGATGGCGCATATGATGATCCAGGTGATCTTGAATATTGCTGTTGTGACGAATAGCATTCCCAATACCGGGATCACGCTCCCCTTTATCAGCTATGGGGGAACTTCGGTGGTATTTCTGCTGTTGGAAATGGGGCTTGTGTTAAGTGTGTCTAATTTGGTAGAATAAGCAGAGAAAGAAAAGGAGGAAGCCTTATGAAACAAAAGAAAAAGAAGATTCGAATGGCGGCACTGATCACAGTCCTGTCGGTACTTGTGTTATTTTTTGCGGTATTTCTTCTGTTTCAGACAAGGAAGATCGAGGTGACCGGAAACCAGTACTGTCAGGACGAAGAACTGGTAAAATGGGTTCAAAAAGACAAGTATGCATTCAACTCCATCTATATCTGGTGGAAGTATAATTATGGAGATGTGACAAAGCCGGCAGCGATCGAATCCGTGAAAGTTTCAATTAAAAACCCATGGACGGTCGTGATGAAGGTAAAAGAGAAGGAGTTTCTTGGTTATTTTGATTACCAGGGAGAGTTTTTGTATTTTGATGAGGAGGGAACAGCTGCGTTAAAGACAACGGAAGTGATTCACGGGGCGCCATTTATCGAGGGATTGGAGCTTAATACCAAAAAAGTGAAAATGAACAAAAAACTCCCGGTCACAGATCAGGATATTTTTGAACGTATCGTGGAGGTGACAAGACTTTCCAACAAATATGAACTTTCTTCCGACCGGCTTACCTGCAGTGACGGAGGAGTCAATCTGATTTTCGGAGTGGTCACAGTGCAGCTGGGAAAAGGAAACTATGAGATGAAGATCGCACAGATTTCGCCGATCCTTGAGAAGCTTAATGAAAAGTTTGCGGGGCAGGCAGGTGTACTGCACCTGGAGAATTATGAAACGGCCGGTACTTCCGTGCGTTTTGTGCCGGAGAAAGCAGCGGAAACAGAAGTAGATGAGGGCCAGGACGCCGGACAGACGGACGAAAATCAGTCAGGAGAATCTGAAGCTGCACAGACGGATCAGACATCTGAAGCAGGAACCGGTGAAGGAGAAACAACTGAATAAAAAAAACATAAAATACACAAAAATCTATTGATTATTTGCGTGAAAGACTATATTATATACTTATTGAATTCTATTGTTCATACATATTTATGATGGGATGTATAAAATAAGTTGATAGGACGACGAAGGAGGAACTACCCTTGTTAGAGATTAAGACAAACGAATCAGAAGCAGCTGCAAGAATTATTGTTGTCGGAGTCGGCGGAGGCGGTAACAACGCGGTAAACCGTATGATCGATGAGCAGATTGCAGGTGTAGAATTTATAGCAGTGAATACAGATAAACAGGCACTGCAGTTATGCAAAGCACCAACATTGATGCAGATTGGCGAGAAGCTTACAAAAGGACTTGGTGCGGGAGCACAGCCTGAAGTAGGTGAGAAAGCAGCAGAGGAGAGTGCAGAAGAGATTTCCGCAGCACTCAAAGGCGCTGACATGGTATTTGTCACCTGTGGTATGGGTGGTGGAACCGGAACAGGAGCAGCTCCTGTAGTCGCACGTATCGCAAAAGAGCAGGGCGCACTGACAGTTGCAGTTGTGACAAAGCCGTTCCGTTTTGAATCACGTACAAGAATGGCGAATGCACTGGCTGGTATTGATAAATTAAAAGAGAATGTAGACACGATGATCGTGATTCCGAATGATAAACTTCTGGAAGTAGTAGATCGCAGAACGACAATGCCGGAAGCATTGAAGAAAGCGGATGAGGTTCTCCAGCAGGGTATTCAGGGTATCACAGACCTGATCAACGTACCTTCTCTGATTAACCTTGACTTTGCAGATATTCAGACAGTTATGAAGGATAAGGGAATCGCACACATCGGTATCGGTGAGGGACGCGGTGATGACAAGGCTCTGGAGGCAGTAAAACAGGCTGTTGCCAGTCCGCTGCTTGAGACAACGATTCAGGGAGCATCACACGTTATCATTAATATTTCCGGTGATATCACTCTGATGGATGCATCTGATGCTGCTGATTATGTACAGGAACTTGCAGGAGAGAATGCAAATATTATCTTCGGTGCGATGTATGATGATACAAGATCTGATGAAGCTACAATTACAGTTATTGCAACAGGACTTCACAATGTGGGTGGAAGTGCATCCAAGTTAAAAGCAAGACTGGAAGGACAGCAGAAGATGGGATCTATTCTTCCAAATGCGGACAAGTTTGCAAGAACACCGGCAGCAGAGTACGGTGCAGGAAGAACAACAACAGGAAATTCCACAATCCCGACCCTTCAGGGACAGGGAAGAGTGCCTTCAAGCACAGTAAAAGAGCAGTCCATTAAGATTCCGGATTTCTTTAAAAAATAATAAAGTCAGTTTGGGACAGGTTTCGACAAGAGACCTGTCCTTTTTTCCTTTTCACACGATTGTTGTCGAAATAAAGTCTGTTTCTCTGTCAGTTTCTGACAAATTTTCAAAATGATTCTGATTATAATAAATCTTGTTTGAGTGCCAAATCGATTTAGTACCAACGAGAAAGAGGGTGGAACATGTACTATGAAGTATACATAGATGTCATGTTTTTGGTGAATTTTATGATGGACGTCCTTATCCTGTTTTCTGTAAAAGCCTTGATGAAAATGCCGGGCAGTATGAAAAGAGTGATTGCAGGCGGTCTGGTCGGATCAGGGCTTTCCTGCCTGGTGGTAATTTTGCGGCTGCCCGTGGGAATCACAATGGCAGTGCTTCATATGCTTGTCAGCAGCGGGATGGTGGTATGCGGTCTTAAAATTCGCAGCTTTTCGGAATTTTTGAAGTGTTATATTTTATTGTATTTTGTTTCCGTTTTGATCGGCGGGATTCTGGGAATGTTAAAACCCTATGTGAAATACACAAGTCTCTATTTTGCTGTTGTGATTGGCTGCTATTACACAATCCGCGCGGTCTGGGAGTTTTTGTGCCGGCTTCAGAAGGAGGAACTTAAGCTCTGCCGGATCATCTTGTATCAGGAAGGAAGCTGCTGTGAGATACGCGGGCTTTGGGATACCGGAAATGTGTTGAAAGATCCATTGAGTGAAAAGCCGGTATGTATTTTAGAACAAAGCACAATAGAAAAGCTGACCGGGGAGAAGGAAAACTTGAAAGGGTTTCGTCTGATTCCATATCGGACAGTAGGAAAAAGCGGTGTCATGCCGGTATTTGAATTAGAGAAAATGTATATTGTACAGAAAAAACAGTGGATTTATCATCCACTGGTCGGAATATGTGAAGAACAGATATCAGAACAGGGGATGTATCAAATGATCATCAACCCTGAAATATTAGGAGGAAGAGAAAATGGTTGTAAAAGTAGCAATGCCGCAGCAGTTTAAATTAAAAGTAGTACCCAGTCTGAAAGGGCTGCTGTTTCCAAATCAGAAAGAGGTTCATTACATCGGAGGTTCTGAAGTGCTGCCGCCTCCATTGGAGACAGAACGGGAAACAGAGGTGATCAGAAGACTCGGATCAGAATATGATCAGGAAGCGAAAAAAATGTTAATTGAGCACAATCTGCGTCTGGTCGTGTACATAGCAAAAAAATTTGATAATACCGGAGTGGGAGTAGAGGATCTGATTTCAATCGGAACAATCGGTCTGATCAAAGCGATCAACACATTCAATCCAACCAAAAAGATCAAGCTTGCCACCTATGCATCCCGCTGTATTGAAAATGAAATACTGATGTATCTGCGAAGAAACAGTAAGACTAAAATGGAAGTTTCCATTGACGAGCCTTTAAACGTGGATTGGGACGGCAACGAACTGCTGTTGTCTGATATCCTCGGAACAGAGGAGGATACCATCTATCGGGATCTGGAAACGGAAGCGGAGAGAAAGCTTCTGGTGCGTGCCATCAACCAGTTATCCAGTCGGGAAAAGCTCATTGTTAAGATGCGTTTTGGTCTGGATAATCCCGATGGAATCGAAAAAACTCAGAAAGAAGTAGCAGATTTACTGGGAATTTCACAGTCATACATTTCCCGTCTGGAGAAGAAGATCATGCAGAGATTGAAGCGGGAAATCGTGCGTTATGAGTAAATTAGAAGAATCCTCAAAAAGTGCTTTCACTCCGTAAAAAAGGTGTTATAATGAGAAAAAAGGGTGGTGAAGCTATATGAAACTTACATTTATAGGAGCAGCCCATGAGGTGACCGGAAGTTGTCATTTGCTGCAGGCAGCGGGGAAAAATATTTTAATTGACTGTGGTATGGAGCAGGGACCGGACCTGTATGAAAACCCGGGACTTCCCATTGCAGCGGGAGAAGTGGACTATGTATTTTTGACACATGCACACATCGATCATTCAGGTCTTTTGCCCCTTTTGTGCAAGAATGGATTTAAAGGGCAGATATTGACCACATTTGCCACAGCGGATTTATGTAACATTATGCTTC
>ULJD01029364.1_pt1 | contig 27888 bp, 28 predicted proteins | sample 1950801 | NCBI WGS metagenome assembly ULJD01 (sample SAMEA4835464, study PRJEB28245) | human gut metagenome | biome: gut microbiome; material: fecal sample | place: Denmark | collected 2008 | reverse complement strand
ATGTTAAAAAAAGTATTAAGTAGTTACTATAGTGTAATGGCTTTAGAAGTAGATAAAAGAGATTTAACTTATTTTAAAGACAAAGATACATTAACAGTAAAAGATGATGAAATAAATAATATAATAAATAAGTATAATAGTATAGATATATTTTTATTAGATTTAAATAAATCTAATAAAGATTATCTATGTACTGATGTATTATATTTAGTAGAACCATCCATACTTAAACTAAATAAATTAGCAATAATTAATCCTAAAATAATTAATGATATAAAAGGTAAAAAAGTAGTATTAAATAAGAGTCTATTATCAGAGTCAGAAATAGCAGATTTTGAAGTAGAAACAAGAATAAAAGTATACTATAATATACCACCATTAAATGACAAAAAAGATAACAGTGATATATTATCACCATTATTAGAAAAATTAGGATATATCAAGAAGAGTGAAGAAACAGAAAAGAAAAAAAGTATATTTGATTTCTTAAAGCTAAAATAGTAAAAAAATTACTATTTTTTTAATTGCTAATATTAAAAAAATATAGTATAATTAATACAGAAAGGGAAGTGATTAGTGTGGAAAATCAAAGATTTAATATTGAAATAGATGGGGTAGATAAAGTAGCAGAAGTATTAAAAATATTAAGCATAGATGATAGAGAGTATGTTATATATTCTGTTGATAATGGAGATGAAACATCAGATATATTTACTTCAGAAATTGTTAAGGATGAAGAAGGTTATGATAAATTAATTGATATTGAAGATGAAAAAGTTAAACAAAATCTTTTAGAAATAATTAATGTAATATTTTCATAAGATAGGTGATAGTAATGAATGAAAGAGAAGAACTACAAAGAGCTAGAGAAGAACTAAAAAGCAGTATAAAAGTTGTACAAAAAAATTTAAAAATATTTGGTAAAGCAGTAGTTAGTAGTAAAAAAGCGATTTTAAGAAATGTAGGTAATAATATAATAAATACTTACAAACAACTACAAAGTGATATATATATTCATAAATTAAACAAAGAAATTGCTCATTATCAAAAAGAAAGAGAAGCTGCTATTAAGAGGGCAAAAGCTTTAGAAGAGGCTAATAGAAGGGCTAGAGATAGAGAGCATACTAGAGTATTGGAAGCGGAAGCAAGAAGAATTAAAAATCAAGAAAGGGAAGAAAGAGTTTTAAAGTTTAAAAACGGAGTAAAGCAGAAAACTAGTTCTTTAAAATCTAAGATAGGTAAAGTTAAAAATTCTTTTTTAAGAACATTATCTAGTAAAAATATTGATGTTAAGTTAAGGGATGCTTTTGATAAAGTTGGTATTGCTGGATTAACTGCTTTGGGAAGTGGATTAACCATGGTTAATAGAGGTAAAGAAAGAATAACTGATTTTACTTCTAGTCAAATAGCTAAATTAGCCGAATATAGATTAAGAAGGCAAGAAGAAGCTGAAATAAGGGCTAATATTATGAGATACAAAAATGCTCTAGATAGAGAAATATATAATAATAGACATAATGTATATACGAGCAAAAAAGAAGAATTGAAAAGAGCACTTTTGGAAGAAAGAAATAGATTATTAAATATTCAAAGTGAAGAATTAGGAGATAAACCAAAATCAAGATAACCAAAATTATGTAAAGAGAATTCAAAACAATTGACTTTTAATGAATTTTAGTGTATTATATAAGTATATTTAAGGAGGGAACTATATGTTTATGATAGACATTTGTACAGATCCAGAATTCGCTCCAATATGGAACGTTGTTGGAATAGTAATCAATATTATTTGGATAGGAGTACCTATATTATTAATCGTTTTAGGATCAATTGATTTAGGTAAGGCAGTTATTTCAAGTAAAGAGGATGAAGTAAAAAAAGCAAAAAAATCACTTTTAAACAGATTTCTATATGCCGTACTTGTATTCTGCGTAGTATGGATTGTCCAAATAGTTATGGGAGCAATTACTAAAATTGGTATTAAAGGCTCAGACACTAGTTCATGGGATAAATGTTGGCAACAAATAAGAAAATAATGAACATATAAAGGAAATCACAAAAAAATGATTTCTTTTTTTTGTTTTATATGCTATAATTTAGTTATAGTGAATTCTTATGTCTAATGAACGGAGTGAAAAATTATGAAGAATAAAATATTATTATTAATTATAGCTATATTTAGTTTTGCTTTATATGTTGGTAAAGTAGAGGCTATAGAGTATACTTGTTCAGATTCAAATTATTATGTGACTGATAAAATAGATGATTCCGGAAAATTACAGTGTTGTCCAAATGAATTTTATTATGTACCTAGAGTTACTCAAGGAGTAACTTATTATACTTGTGAAAGTACGAGTATAAAAGATAAAAAAAGTTGTAAAAGTGCTGGTGGTTCTTGGAGTCAAAATGTTTGTTCCGCAGATTCAAAAGATGCTTTGGGTAAAATGACAATTAAAAATGTTAACAATTCTTCCTCTGAAGAAAATATTGAAACATGTAAATTTAAAAGGGATAAATGTACTATTGATTTACCACAATTAGATGATACGAGCAGTGAAATGTTTGTTGGTTATAGTAAAGATTCGAGTTGTAGTAATATAATAGAAAATTCAATACGCGGTAAATCCATTGACATAAAGAGTGATGATTTTTCTGAAGTATACGCATGCTATGATAAAACATATGTAAAATGTGAGTATGAAGATAATATTACTATATTATATGGTGAAAAAAACATAAAAACATATACAAAAAATACTTTAGAATGGATTGGAATGCCAAAAAATGAAATGGATTTATACTATGAGAGTAAAAAATATTGCCCTACAACTATTTTTCATTATGGTGACAAGACAATGGAAAAGTTTTCGGTAACTAAAAATGGTGCATGTGGTGCTATTGCGAATTTTAAATGTAAAAGTGCTAATTTAAAAAAATCAACAGTTATTGTAAAAAAAAATACTACTCCAACTGAAAAGCCTAGTGAAGAAATTAAATCTTGTGAGGATCTGTTTGGTGAAAATACTAGATCAATAATCAATACTGTAATGAAATGGATAAGAATATCGGTACCTATTTTATTAATTGGACTTGGTATTATGGATTTTTCAAAAGCTGTATTTTCTTCTAAAGATGATGATATGAAAAAAGCAAGAGAAAAATTTATTAAAAGAATCGTTGCAGCAGTATTAGTATTTTTAGTCCCAATATTTGTAAATTTAATTTTAGATCTAGCAAATATGGCTTGGAGTAATATTAATTCTGATACTTGCGTGAGATAGGGAGGTGACTTATGTATATATTAGATGGAAATGTAACAACTGCAATAGTAGATGCCATCAGATCATTGATGATTACTTTTTGCAGTTTGATATATGGATTGATTATGTTTTGCTTCGATGTGTTTGAAAAAGTAGGTGCTGCTAATGATATATTGAGTACTGATATAATAGTAAATATTACAAATAAAATAAGTTTGATATTAGGATTATTTATGATATTTAGATTAACTTTTGCTTTTGTTCAGTATTTAATAAATCCTGATACAATGAATGATAAAAATAAAGGTGCAAGTAGCTTAGTAATGAAGATGATTATTGCAATAGTTTTGTTAGGTACTACACCTTATATGTTTAAATTTGCCTTTTCACTTCAAAATGCTATAAATGATGATAAGATAATTCCAAGAATAATTATGGGCTATTCGCCGGATGAAAGTGATAATGCTACCATTGGTGGAATGATTGCCCAAAGTACATTTTTTACATTTTTTAGGGTTAATGAAAATGTAACATGTAATGATAGTGATGCTGATCTTGCTATTGTAACTACAGATGCAATAGAAGAAGACTTAAAACATGCTGATTTTAGTTTATTAAGTACTTATGTTAATCAAAAATGTAATCTTAATGATGATAGTACTAAGAAAGATTATATATATGAAATGGATGCTGGGGGACTAGGATGTTTGATTATAGGGTTTACTGTTTTATATATGGTATTTATATTTACTATACAATTAGTAGTAAGATTGTTTCAATTAGCATATTTACAAGTTATTTCACCAATACCTATAATGATGTATATAACACCTAAAGGTGATGAAAAATTAAAAAAATGGGGAAGTCAATGTTTGACAACATTTTTAGATTATTTTTTAAGAACTGCTATAATATATTTTGTTTTGTATCTTATACAGCAAATAACTAGAAATTTTGATAGTAGTTCATTATCAAGTGTTTGGCAAACAGGAAATAATGTTGCAAGTAAGAGCTATATTTTAGGAGTTTTAATTATTGGTTTACTTGTTTTTGCTAAGAAAGTGCCTAATTTATTGAAAGAAATATTCCCATCAATTGGCGGTGCTGCTGGATTTAGTTATAGTTTAAAGGCACCTGATGAAGCAAAAAAAGTTGGCTTATTTGCTGGAGGTGCGGTATTAGGTGCAACAGGCGCTGCAGCTTCCAATATGCTTTATGGAGCAGGAAATATTAGAAAAAATTGGAAAGAAAATGAAGGAACTACAGGTCAGAAATTATGGCAAGCGACAAAAGGAGTATTTGGGACAGGAGCATCAATGATTGGTGGTGCTGCGAGTGGTCTTAATAAAGGAAGAAAAATAAAAGATTTAAAAGGTGTTAGGGGAGTTGTGCAGCAAACAAATGATAATAGAGATAAGAGGGATCTAAAACAAGCAGCAGGTTATACCGCTGTCGATCATCTAATGGATTCCGTATCTGGTTTTGCCGGATTAGATACTAAAGCAGAAGGAATGATAAAAGAGGCACAATGGCAACAACAAGCAGCGGAAGCATCTAGAAGTGCTATTTGGAAAAGTGCAGAAGATGCAGTCAAAGAAGGCAGCTTACCATATGAAAATTATTCTTTTGCAAGAACATTAAAACAAGAAAAAACTGCTACTGGAAAAATACAATGGAAAGGTCTCGAAAGAAAACAAACTGCTGATGGTCAAATTAAGATGGTGCCAATAACAATCTCAAATGAAGATTTAGACGCAGAAGTATTGAGAAGAACTGGAGATGCAACATTATCAAAAGCTATTAGAGAAAATGCTAATGTAGATAAGTTAATAAAAGATGAAGGTAAAAAGATTAAAGGTTTAGAAGCCGCTAAAAACGATGCCAAGAAATAAAATAAAAAGGAGTGTGATACATAGTGAATGGTTATTTAGTACCTGCTAACGCTAAAAGAGGTACATTAATATTTAATATATTTAGACCAGTAGACTTAATAATGTTTAGTGTTGGCGCTGGGTTATCATTATTGTTATTAATGATAACTCAGTCATCAAGTACATTAGTTGTAATACTATCTTGTTTACCAGTAGGTATAACTGGTTTACTAGTAGTGCCAATACCAAATTATCATAATGTACTTTGTGCAATACAAAGCATATTAAGATTCTACAATGAAAGAAGAAATTATATATGGAGAGGTTGGTGTTTTTATGGCGAATTTGGAAGCGAAGACAAAAACAAAAAGTAATTCTAAATATACTGAAGATTGGATACCTATTAGAAATATTTCTAATGGTATGATAGTATTAGATAATAAAAAGAAAGTAACTGGTGTTAAAATAAGACCTAGAAATATCTTTATTCTAGATCAAGGCACACAAGATAATGTATTAATAGCATTAAAAAACTTTTATAATATGATTGATTTTGAATTTTGGCTAATATCAGCAGACCGTCCAGTAGACTTAAATAATTACTTAGCTAGATTACAATTATTATATAATCAGACTCCTAATCCAGCAGTTAGAAAGTTAATTAATCAAGATATTGATAAAGCCAATGATTTTATGAATAATAATATTACTGATACTGAGTATTATATCTTATTTAAAGAAAAGAATGATGATTTAATTCAGAAAAGACTTAGAACATTAGTTACTGGATTAGCTAATGCAGGACTTGAAGCCACTCAAGTATCAAATGATGATTTAAGAATAATATTAGATAATTTTCTTAATAGTGGAATGACTACTAATTTTGGGACGGTGATTTCGTAATGAGTTTTAAAAGTGAACTAGCTCCTAAAGGATTGCAATTTAATCCTTCTGATTTTGTAATAAGTGATAAGTATGCAACTATACTTACTGTAATATCTTATCCTAGATTTATTGGTCCTGGATATCTATCTAATTTAACAAATATGTCTGGTGTTAAGTTAGTTATTAAACATATTCCAGTACCATTTACTGTACTTGCTAAAATGTTAAATAAAGAAATATCAGATTTAAGAAGTAGATATCAACAAGAAAAAGATAGAACCATTCAAGAAAGAATAAGACAAGATGTTGATTCATTAGAATACTTTATTCAACAGTTTACTGCTTCTCAAGCAAAGACATTTGATTTTCAAATGCATATTATGATAACTGCTAATACTAGAGAAGAACTTGAAATGAAAAAAGTAAATATAAAAAATTATATGGATGCTATGGAACTTAGAGCAGTACCATTAAGATTTGAACAGGAGAGAGTACTTAAGTCTATACTTCCAATATTTGAAAAACAGCCTATTGAGGATAGAATAGGTACTCCTATGCCATCACCAACTATGGCTGCTATGTATCCTTTTATATTTGATAGTATTAAAGATGATGGTTTATCTACTTTACTTGGTGTAGATTTCTCTGGTGGTGTAGTATTATTTAATCAGTTTTTATATCAACTTAAGAAAGAAAGCAATAGAAATAATGCTAATATGATTATTTTAGGTACATCAGGTAGTGGTAAATCTACAGCGGCTAAATTAATTCTTAGAAGTCATATCCGAAATGGCTACCAAATAGTAGCAGTAGATCCTGAAGGTGAAATAAGTGAAATGACTAGGATGTATGGCGGTGATGTTGTAGATCTTGGTAAAGGCGGAGAATACGGAATGGTAAATCCACTTGAAGTAATTATGGATGCTGATGAAAATGAGATTAAAAATGGTTTAGGATATACTGTTTTAAATAAAACATTGCAATCATTAAAAGCATTTATGAAATACTATTCTCCTGATATAGAAGAAGATGTACTAGCCCTATTTAGTGGTGTAGTACAAGATACATATGCTAGATTTGGAATAACATTTACATCAGACTTTTCTAAGTTTACATCAAAAGATTATCCAACATTTAGTGATGTCTATATAACAGTAACTAGTAAATTAACATCTATGACTGAGAAAACTCATGAAAGAGATGTAATGGAAAGATTAGAATTAAAATTAAGACCATTAGTTAGAGAATTAAAATACTACTTTAATGGACATACATCAATAAATACAGAAAGTGATTTTCTAGTATTTAATATTAAAGAATTAATGAATTCTGATGCTAATATAAGAAATGCTTTATTATTTAATGTATTAAAGTTTGCTTGGGGATTATGTTTAAATCCTAATGTAAATACCGTTTTATCAGTAGATGAAGCCCACGTTTTATTAGGGGCAAAAAATGAATTAGGTGCTGAATTCTTAGCTCAAGTACAAAGAAGAGCCAGAAAATACAATACTGGTACAATAATAATAACACAGCAACCATCAGACTTTGTAGCAGATGGAATATTAATGCATGGTAAAGCAATATTTGACAACTCATCTTATTATTTAGTAATGGGATTAAAGAAACAAGCAGTAGAAGACTTAGCTATGCTAATAGATTTAAATGATAATGAAAAAGAATCAATAAAGAGATTTAGTCAAGGTGAAGCATTATTTGTATGTGGTAATAGAAGAATGCAAATCAATGTAATAGTAACTGAAGATGAATTAGAGTCATTTGGCTCAGGTGGTGGTTTATAACTACTATTAGGTGGTGAGAATTATGGATGAAAAAGAAACTAATAATAGTAAAGCAAAAATGTTATGGAAAAGTTTACCATTAAAGATTAAACTAATAATAATTGGTATTGCTATTGGTTTCTTTTTCTTAATAATTTTTTTAATTGTTTTAGTAACTCCTCTTATGAGTTTAGGAATTATTGAAATAGCTGAAGGAACTACAGGAAGTGGTAGTAGTAATTATTCTTATATTAGTTCTTCAACTAGTTATTGGTGGCCTATTGGTAGTAATGAAACTACTAGTGTAGGTGGAGCCTTATTTGCTGGAGGAGATCCAGTTGATACTGTTATTACTTCTTATTTTGGCGGTAGAATCCATCCCATCACTGGAGAAAAAAGTAATCATACTGGTACGGATATTGCTTCTTACGGTGGGGCTAATTTAAATATTATAGCAGTTCAAAGTGGTACAGTTATTTATCCTACTAAGAATGATAAAGTTAATTGTTCATCATCAGATAATGATTTATCTTGCGGTGGTGGATATGGTAATTATGTCATGATTCAACATGCTGATGGTAATATTTCTTTATATGCACATTTATATGAAAATAGTATTACGGTTAGTGCTGGTGATCAAGTTGGTCAAGGACAAGTTATAGGAAAAATGGGAAACAGTGGTCGTTCTACTGGAACACATTTACATTTTGAAATAAGAAAAAATGGTCAGAGAGTAGATGGACTTAACTATGTTTCTGAAGAGAATCCTAGACCTAAAGATAATAAGGGATATGTTGGAGGTAATGATAATCAACAAGCTGTTTGTTTATCTTTAAAGAATGCTGGTTACTCTAATAATTCAATAGCGGGTATTATGGGTAATCTTAAGGGTGAAAATTCAGCATTTAATCCTAGTTTAGTTAATGAAATTGATTGTGTAGGTATTGCACAGTGGTGTTTTGGAAGAAAAGATAATTTAAAATCTACTTATGGTAATGATTGGAATAAGATTAATTCACAAGTTGAATACTTATTATATGAATTAAACGATAGATATCCAACAATAAGAAATTATTTAATGGAAAATCATACTATTGATGATACAACTTATTATTTTTGTATGAATTTTGAGAGACCTGGAGAGGGACCATGTAAGGCTGGTAATAGGCAAAAATTTGCTAATGAATTAATAACTTATATTAATAATGGTTGTAATTAAGGAGATAAGATGAAAAAAGATGATATTAGAACTTTTGTAGTAATAATTATAATTTGTACTTTGATAACAGGATTAGTTTTGTTTTTAAATAGGAAAAGTAATAGTGAAAAATTAGAAGTTGTTGATGAATATAATAATTTTTTTACAATAACTAATTATGTTAATAATTATTTGGAATATTCTTCTACTTATAATGCTAGTAAATTATATGATGTTTTATATTCTGATTATATTGATAGCAAAGGAATAACTATTAATAATTTATTTGATTATTTAAAAGAATATTCTATTGATACTTCAGTTGAAGTAAATAAGATTGAATATGTTAGTGTTAAAAATAATTATATTTATTATATTCAAGGTAAACTTAATGAAATGACTTTTGATACCACTAATGTTATTGATAATGATTTTAGAATAATCGTAATAGTGGATTTTGATAATTCTACTTATGCTATATATCCTCTTTCTGATAAAGATGATTACAAGAAGATTATTGATAGTATTAAGAAAATTAATATAGATAGTAATAGTAATAATAGAACTGTTAAATCTGATTTAATTACTAAGGAAAAGATTTGTGTATCATATTTATCTGATTATGTTAATATGTTAAATTATGATATAGAGGAAGCCTATAATTTACTTGATGATACTACTAAGAAAAATTATTCTCTAGAAAAATTTAAAAGTTATATTAATAATAATTTTGATAAGATTACTACTGATGCAGATAAATGTTTATTTGAGACTGTTGGTGATAAGAGAATATATACTGTTATTGATAAGAATGGTAATAGATATGTTTTTAGAGAAAATGGTATTATGAATTATAAGGTTAATTTTTATTTGAATGATGAAAAAAATGAATCTTAAGTAAATGAAAGAATATCTTGAAAAATAGATGTTCTTTTTTGTTCTAAAACATTTACAATTCAAACTATTAATGCTATAATAATGTTAGTAATTTTGGAGGACGATAAGTGTATGAAAATAAAAGTAGAAAAGAAAGATTTAATAATATTTATAGCTTTTTGTGTATTCCTATTATATTTATGTGCAATAGGGGTATTGAATGCCTCTAGCATAGCAACTGAGGGAAAATTTTATGGCTTTTTGCCATTTAAAGCCTTTACTCCAAGATATATAGGAATGACTTTCTTCCTATTTTTAGCTGCCTTAATAGGAATATTTATGGCCGTAAAATCCTATATTTTTGATCGTGATAAAGGATTTGGCTTTTCTATAGGAGGAAAAAAAGAGAAAGGTTACTCAAGATGGGCAACCGATAGAGAGTTCAAAAATGGCTTAGTAGAAGTAAACATTAAAGATGAAAAAATAGATGCTGCTGGTATAGCTCTGCATAGCAAAAAAGGGAAAATGTGGGTAGATAATGGCGAAGATCATTATCTAGTAATGGGTGCTACTGGTTCAGGTAAAACTGTAATAGTAGCTAAACCAATGATAAAATTATTAGCTAAACATAATGAATCAATGATTTTAACTGACCCTAAGGGTGAACTATATGAGGAGACAGCAGAGATTTTAAAAGTTGAAGGATATAATATAATAACATTAAACTTTAGAGATCCACAGCATGGTAATGCATGGAATCCAATGAGTTTACCATATCAATTATATAAAGAAGGAAATACTGATAAAGCCATAGAGCTATTAGATGACTTAGCGTTAAATATATTATATGAAGAAAAAAATAGTGGAGACCCATTCTGGGAAAAAACTGCTGCCGATTACTTTACAGGATTAGCCCTAGGTTTATTTGAAGACGGAACTCCAGAACAAGTAAACTTAAATAGTTTGAATTTAATGTGTAGCTTAGGAGAAGAAAGGTTTGGTGGGCCAAACAACAATTACATTAAAGAATATTTTAATGGTAAAGATCCATCAAAACCAGCATATATAAATGCTTCTGGTACAGTATTTACTGCTGACGAAACAAAGCAAGGTATTATAGCTACATTTAAACAAAAAATTAAATTATTCTCTTCTAGAGAAAACTTATCTGAAATGTTATCTTATAGTGATTTTGATATGCGAAATATTGGAAGAAATAAAACTGCTGTTTTTTTAATTGTTCAGGATGAAAAGAAAACATTACATCCACTTGCTACTATATTTATCAAACAATGTTATGAAACACTAATAGATGTTGCCCAAGAAAGTGGTGGAAAGTTACCATTTAGAACTAATTTCATTCTAGATGAGTTTGCTAACATGCCACCTTTAAAAGATGTAACTACTATGGTAACAGCAGCAAGAAGTAGATTAATAAGATTTACATTTATAATTCAGAACTTTGCTCAATTAACTCAAGTATATGGTAAAGAAAATGGTGATACCATTCGTGGTAACTGTAACTTAGTATATTTAATAAGTAGTGAAATAGCAGCCCTAGAAGAAATAAGTAAAATGTGTGGTGAAGTAAAGTCTAAAGAAAAAGAAAAGACTGCTTCGACACCACTTGTTACAGTAAGTGATTTACAAAGATTAAATAAATTTGAAATCATAGTTTTAAGAAGAAGAATGTTTCCATATAAAACTAGATTCCAAACAGACTTTGAGGTAGATTGGGGTAGAACATATCCTAAATCAGTTCCACCAGCACGTCAAAAGAAAGAATTAGAATTATTCGACATAAGAGAATTTGTTAAAGAAAAGAAAAAAGAAAAGATGGAAGCCATGGGAGGTAACCCATTACCAGGAGCAACTGGTGCAACTCCATTTGGAGCACCAAATCCATTTATGGGAATGTCTAACCCATTTAGTGGCGGATTGCCACCATTTATGAGTGCTAATGACAGTTCAGAAGATTCAGATACAAGTTTTAATATAGATGACTTGGTTAAGAAAATAGATGCTAAAATAGCAGAAATAGAAAAAGAAGAGGAACAAACTAAAGAAGTAGAAGAAAAGAAAAACTCACCATTTGAAGAACTAGTTTCAAATAAAACAAATCAAGTAGTAGATGTTCCTTCAGAAGAAGTACATAAAGAAGTGCCTACTGCACCTGCTGTTGAACAAACACCAACAAATGTTGAACAAACACCAACAAATGTTGAGCAAACACCAGTAAAAACAGAAACTATATCAAATATGTATCAAGATAATACTAATGATGATGATTTCTTTGATGATTTCTTTAGTGATGACTAAAATGATAAGACCAAACGTTTTATCGTTTTTTCTTTAAATAGCATTTACTTTTATGCTAACATATGATATACTTGCTACGTTGATAATATAATTGTTTCAAGAAAAAGAGTTTTCAGTAATTATATTATTACCTTAAAAAATAGAATTTTAAATAATAGAAGTTTTCAAAGGAGAATTATTATGTTAGAAGCGGGAAGTACAATAAAGTCATTTGCTTTACCTGGCAATGGTACTGGGAAAATTTTAAAAAAATATGTTGATAGAAAAGGAGCAAATGGTGAGGATTTATATGAAATAATGGATGAAAATGGTGAAATTTCTTCTATGGTTCCATCTTTGTTTGATAGTGTAGTAAGTAATAGTGTTTCAATAGAACAAATAAAATATGAAATAAATAAAGCAATCGATAAAATAATTAAACAATTAGATTTACAAGAATCTAATGATGTCATGGACCAATTAAGAAATTGTTGTCTTGTTCAAAAATATATAGTTGAACATAATACTTACGATGAAGACATAATGAAGAAAAAAGAAGGTTACAAACCAGAAGAAATAGTAATTTTAGATTTATATAATGCTGTAGTATTGCATAGTGGTGTCTGTACAAGTAATGCGCTAATGTTTAAGAAAGTATTAGAAAAAGTCGGGGTAAAATCTGAAGTTGTTGGATTAATATCTAATGATACTGGTGGAATACATGCATCAAATATTGTTGAACTTGATGGAAAATATTATTTTTTTGATAGCACTTTAGAGACATCTATTTATAAATCTAATAGTAAGAATGATGGCATTGTTTTGTGTTGTGCAGGATTGGGGAAAAATGAATATTGTCAATTTTATACACCCAAAGTAGTTCTCCCTGATGATCCAACTGATAATGTTAAGCCTTTACCAGAAAAAATATCTGAATATAGAATACCACCTGAAATTGTTAATAGTTTTATAATTGATTCTTCTAAACATAATACAAAGTAATAGACTAGAAATAGTCTTTTTTGCTTATAGTTTATTCGAATCATTTTAAAATTAAAATTTGCTTGACAACATTGTAAAACTAAGATACAATTAAATTGTATAGTTTAAATTAAAATTAATAATTTTTTCTATAATATATAATTAAAGAATGGAGGTGTTCAGATGAATGAAACAGTTTTCTCCATTTTACTATTTGTTCTTGGATTAATTGTTGGACTAGTTAGCATTATAGTTATAAATATTTTAAAGAAAAAAAATCAAGAAAAAGAAGCAGATTCAATAATCGAAAAAGCAAAGAAAGATGCAGATAAAATTAAAAGAGAATCTTTATTTGAAACTAAAGAAGAAATACATAAATTAAAAATTGAAGCGGATAAAGAAATAAAAGAGAAAAAAGGCGAAATAAAAGAGCAAGAAGAAAGACTTCTTCAAAGAGAAAATAATATTGATCGCCGTGATTTAGCAATGCAAAATAGGGAAAATTCTCTAGAGGAAAGAGAAAATAATTTATTAGAAAAACAGCAAAAAATTCAAGATGCAAAAGAAGAAATGGAACAGATTAAGAAACAAGAACTAGAAGAATTAGAAAAAATAAGTAAATACAGCAAAGAACAAGCAAAAACTGAAATAATGAAAATCGTTGAAGAAAAAATGTCAAAAGAAATAACAGCATATATCAAAGAAAAAGAGGCTGAAGCCAAATTAGAAGTTGATGAAAAGAGTAAAGAGTTGCTAGTAGGCACAATGCAAAAATATTCAGCAGATATTACTAGTGAACAAACAGTATCTGTAATAGCATTACCTAATGATGAAATGAAAGGTAGATTAATTGGTAGAGAAGGAAGAAATATCAGAACAATAGAATCAGTAACAGGTGTTGATTTAATAATTGATGATACCCCAGAAGCCATTGTAATCTCAAGCTTTGATCCATTAAGAAGGGAAATAGCAAGACTTACTCTAGAGACATTAATTAAAGATGGCAGAATTCATCCGGCTAGAATAGAGGAATTATATGCTAAGACATGTGCAGACGTAAGAACTGCTATTAAAGAGTATGGTAAAAATGCCTTATATAAACTTGGATTATCTAAAATGGATCCTGAATTAGTAGAAATAGTAGGAAAGTTACACTTTAGAAGTAGTTATGGTCAAAACGCCTTAAAGCACTCTATGGAGGTTGCTAATTTATCCGGTATATTAGCAGGTGAATTAGGAGAAAATGTCAATCTTGCTAAAAGAGCAGGTTTACTTCATGATATTGGAAAAGCAATTGATTTTGAAATGGAAGGAAGCCATGTAAAAATTGGTGCTGATCTAGCTAAAAAATATGGCGAAGATGAAGTTGTTATAAATTCTATAGCTTCTCATCATGGAGATGTACCACCAACAAGCATTATAGCGTCTATTGTTTCAATAGCAGATTCAATCTCAGCATCACGTCCAGGTGCTAGAAATGATTCTTCAGAAAATTATATTCAAAGATTAGAAGAATTAGAAGCAATAGGTAATGATGTTTCCGGTGTCGAAAAAGCATATGCCGTTCAAGCTGGTAGAGAACTTCGTGTAATGGTAAAACCTGAAGAAGTAGACGATTTAACAGCATATCAAATAGCTAGAGAAATCAAAGAAAAAATAGAAAATGAATTAAAATATCCTGGTACTATAAAAGTAACAGTAATAAGAGAAACAAGATGCACAGAAGAGGCTAAATAGTCTTTTCTGTTTTCTCTAAAGGAGTATAATTATGCTAGAAAAATTAACATTAGAAGAAAAAATTGGTCAAATGTTTATGTTTGGAATAAACAGTTTCAATACAGAAGGAATTTTAGAATTAATCAAAAACAATCAAATAGGAGGAGTTATTCTTTACAAAAAAAATTATTCCTCTTATAGTAAAATGTTAACTTTAATTAATAAATTAAAAGATGCTAATAAAGGTAATAAAATACCCTTATTCGTAGCGGTAGATGAAGAAGGTGGTCGCGTAAACAGAATGCCATCAGAAATCAAGAATTTAAAAAGTATTAATAAATTTTCTAAGTTAGAAGACAAGAAATTAATAAAAAAACATTCTGAAATAATATCCAAAATGTTATATAATACTGGTATCAATATGAATTTTGCTCCAGATTTAGATATCGATAACAATTCATCAAGTAAAGTTATAAAAGACAGATGCTTTTCTGATAATGTTGATATAGTAAAAGAATATGGAATACTATATATGAAAGAAATGCAAAAAAACAATGTAATTTCTATTATCAAGCATTTTCCAGGACATGGAATAACAAAAAAAGATTCTCACCGGTTTTTACCTTATACTTTTAACTATAAAGAAGTATTAAATAAGCATATATTGCCATTCAAAGAAGCAATAGATAATGGTTGTGATGGCATAATGATAAGTCACATAGTTATAAGAAAACTAACCCAAGGACTACCATCAGCCTTATCAAAAAAATTAACAAAAGAATATTTAAGAGAAAAACTTCATTATGATAATTTGATAATAACAGATGATATAAGAATGAAACCAGTTGATTTACTATATAAAAGTATTTCATTAAAGAAAGCTTTTACATCAGGGGCAGATATTATCCTATTTAAATACCGTAAAGATGATTGCAAAGTAATAAATAAAGTAATTAAAATGGCAAAAACAGGCAAAATAAAAGAAGAAGATATCGACAAATCAGTAGCTAGAATAATCAGAATAAAAGAAAAATATAATATATCAGATAAGAAAAAGGCAAATGGTTGTAATATTGAAGAATTAAATAAACAAATAGAAGAATTAAACAGTATTTTAAATTAAATATCTAAAATAGATGTTTAATTTTTCTTTATTTTTATACATAAAAATGTTATAATGTATATAGATAATTAACAGGAGGTAAAAAAGCATGGGATTATTTAATAAGATAAAAAATGTCTTTTCAAAAGACAAAGAGGCCGCAAAATATGAAGAAGGGCTTACTAAAACAAGAAAAGAATTTTCAACTGAATTAGCTAAGTTATTTAAGAAGTATAAGAATATTGATGATGACTATTTTGAGGAATTAGAAAATATTCTAATAATGGCTGATATTGGTGTAAATACAGTTGTAAAATTTGTTGATAAATTAAAGAAAAGAGTAAAGGAAGAAAATATAAAAGATAGTGAAACGCTAAAAGAAATAATAATTGATGAACTATTAATAATGTATGTAAATAATGGCGTTTTAAAAAGTAAAATAAATTATAGTGAAGAAGGACCAACCGTAATTCTCTTTATTGGCGTTAATGGAGTTGGAAAAACAACAAGCATCGGAAAAATTGCCAATAAATTAAAAAAAGAAGGTAAAAAAGTTCTATTAGTAGCGGGGGATACCTTTAGAGCAGGTGCCATCGAACAAATAGAAGAATGGGGAAAAAGAACCAATATTGATGTTGTTAGCACTAAATCAAAAGATCCATCAGCGGCAGTATATGATGGAGTTGACAAAGGAATAAAAGAAAATTATGATGTAATCCTAATAGATACAGCAGGAAGACTTCAAAATAAAGTAAACTTAATGAATGAATTATCCAAAATGAATTCCGTAATAAAAAAACTGATTCCTAATGCTCCACATGAAACACTTTTAGTAGTAGATGCTACTTCAGGACAAAACGGAATATCACAAGCCAAAGCCTTTAGTGAAGTAACAGATATAACAGGAATAGTCTTAACCAAATTAGATGGAACAGCTAAAGGTGGCATAGTTCTTGCTATTAAAGAAGAAGTAAATATACCAGTAAAATATGTAGGGCTAGGAGAACAAGAAGATGATTTAGAAGCCTTTGATATTGAAAAGTATATTTATGGTTTATTTAAAGATTTATAAGAAATAGAAAGGGAGATAAAAAATGAAAAAAGAAGAAAAAACATCAAAAATAAAAAAGAAGAAAGAAGAGAAATATAAATTAGTAGACGCTGAAAGATTAAAAAAAGTAGAACTAATAATATCTTTAGCAGTAGGAATTATATTCCTAGTATTATTAGTCCTTTCCATAATAAATGTTATCTTTTTACCAGCAACACTAATATTATTTGCTTTATTCTTATTTTGCATTTGCTACTATTACATTGAAGATGAATCGAAGAAAAAAATGGTATATATACTATTTGGATTAGGAGTATTACTAATAGTTGTTGAAGTAATATATACATTAGTAAAAATAATTTAATGGAAAAAAGAGAATATTTAATAATATTATATGACTTCTATAGTGAACTATTAAGTGATAAACAAAAAGAACATTTTGAAGATTATTATTTTAATAATTTATCATTAGGAGAAATAAGTGAAAATGAAAATGTAAGTAGAAATGCTATTCATAAAAGTATAAAGTCAATAGAAAATAAATTATATTTTTATGAAGAAAAATTAAAATTATATCAAAAGTCACAAGAGTTAAATACACTATTAGCGAATATTAAAGATGAAAAATTAAAGAAAGATATAAAAAATATATTGTAGGAGAATACCATGACAAATCGAAAATATAAAATGTATTATGATTATAAAAAAAGAACAAACGGTGGTTTTTTAGATGCCATCTTTCTATCTGGCATAATGGTAAGTGGATTAATATTAATCCTTCTCTCACTAGGAGGCAAATAAATGGAAAGTATATTAGAAAGATTTTCGGATAATTTAACTGAAGTAGAATACATAACAAATCCTGCTATAGCAAGGGATGAAGAAATAAAAAAATTAATTTTAGTACTACTAACACCAGAAAAATCAGCTGTACTAGTAGGTAAGCCAGGTATTGGTAAAACCGCTATAGTTGAGGGTCTAGCTTATCGTATTCAAAGGCATGAAGTACCAAAAGCCTTAGATGGTTATACTATATATCGTGTCAATACAACAGCATTATTAACTAATAATGGTGAAGAAAATAGAGTCCTTAAATTAGTAGAAGAATTAAAACAAAAAGAGAAAGTAATTTTATTTATTGACGAAATACATACATTAATAGGTAATGATGCAGCAGGAGCCTTAGACCTAGCCAATATGTTTAAAGAAGGACTAAGTCGTGGAACAATTAAAATGATTGGCGCTACTACAACATATGAATATGAAAGATATATCATGCGTGATAAAGCCTTCTTAAGAAGATTTGAAAAAGTAGATGTATCAGAACCAACTGAAGAAATGACCGTAGAAATTCTTTTAAAAACATTACCTAAATTAGAAAAACAAACAGGAGTAATTCTTCCTTATACCGATTTTATTAAGGAAAAAATAATGAAATTCATTGTAAATATGACAACAGAATTTAAAAGAGTATATGAAATATCATCTAGATATCCTGATATAGCTTTAGTAATATTAAGACAATGCTTCTCTAATGCTATATATGAAGATCGTAAAACAATAGATTTTAAAAATATATATGATGCCGTAAGAACAACCAAAGCCGTATATCCAGATGTAATAAAAAAAGAATTGGTAAACTTTAAAGAAATATTTAAAGATGAGTTAAAAGCAGAAAATATAGTTATAGAATAAGAAACAAAATCTTATTCTTTTCTTTACATAAATCATAAAAGTGTGATATACTTATAATGGTGGTAGAATGAAAAAAGTAGTAATAAACATTTTAATCATTTTGTATTTCTTAGTAGCGGTCATTGTTACATATTTACTACTATCATATAACAAATATAATATTGTTGAAACAGATAATAAATATGTATTAACTCTTAAAGAAAAAAATCCTGATTTTAAAGAAAGTGATTTATTGGTAGTAAAAAAATCAAATGATTATAACAAAGGCGATTATGTATTTTATTATGATACATATGCTGTCAAAGTAACAGTAAAATATGCTAAGATAGAAAATGTGAAAACAATAAATGATGATGAAAAAGAAATACAATTAGAAAACGATTTAATATTATCGAGTGAAAATATTTTAGGAAAAAAACAAAATACAACTACTTATAAAACATTAGGAGCAGTCTTCAATACTTTGACATCAAAATGGGGATACTTATTTATCATAATATTTCCAATGTTAATTGCTTTCGTTTATGAGATATATGCAATATTTAAAGAGATAAAGAAAAAGAAGTAGCAGATGAAAATAAATAAAGCAAAGATAAAGAAGTATCTAAAGAACCTAAAAATAAAGAAAAAGATAATAGAATTAAAAGAAAATATAATAGAACTAAAAAGAAAATTAGATAAACATGGTAAGAAAGGCTATATTGTATTAGGAATAATATTGGTATTCCTTCTAACGACAATAACATTTGGAAGATATATATATAATGAAATAAGAGACTTCTATCTGTCAAGTAAAAACTTTTATTTTAATAGTGATAAATTAACAACAAATAGGGCTATTTACCAAGTAGAAAATTGGTCAGCAGTAGACCCATATACTATAACAATAAACTTAAATAATAGTAAAAATAATTTAGTTCACACAAGCAGTGATATAAATTATGAAATAAGTTATTTATGTTCAAGTAATGTTTTATGCAGTGTAAATAGTACAGGAGGAACTCTTTATAGCAGTGAAGGTTCTAGTTACTTTAATGCAGTAATGACTCCTAATGACATTTTTAAAGTAGGAGATGAAGCTTTCATAGAAATAACCGTCAAGAGTACATATCCATATAAAAAGACATTACGAGGAAGATTTATTCTTAAAGTTGGTAAAAGTGGTTTATCATATACTATTGATGATAAAAAAGGAAGACCATATTTCAATTTTAATATAACAAATACTATTGACTATTATTTAGTAAAAGAAGCCTTTGGAAATTACTCAGTAAATGATAGAATTGATAGATTAACATACATATCACTAGAAGACATTGATAAAAGAAAATGCTTGTCCGCAGAAGTAACGCTAACATTTGATCCGGAAAAAGTAATATTAGATACGACTAATACAGCGTATCTAAAAAAAGAAAACTATACTATAGTAAAGATAAATGGTTATGATTACATAAATAGTATAACTTTTAGAATGGATTCAGAGTCAAGTGAAGTGGTAAAGTTTTACAAAGCAGATACTAACTTAGATTATACATATCCAATAGTAAATAATACATCAATAATAAACTTTAATTATTCAGAGTAGGTGGTGAAAGAATGGCTAATAATATAGCAAGGGAATATATTGATTTCTCTAAGAAAAATATTACAAAATATCTAAAAATAATATTAGATAAATATTATGCCAAGAAAATAGTAGACCCCTTATTAGAAGTCTATATAAATGTTAGATATTATAATAATGAAGATATAAAATATAAAAACTTTACATCAAACATTAATTATTATCTAAGACAAAAAGCTATTGAAATGAAAGAAAATGAAGATGAAGATACTATCTTTAAAATAAAAAATACTTTCTATCTATTTAAATATATATTATATTTTGATAATGTCGAAGAATATGAATCATTAAAAAAAGTAATATTAGAAATAGATGAATATCGGAATGAAGAACTAGGATTAAATGATGAAACTTTTATTGATTCTCTTTATGAATTAGTAAAAGAAAATGAAAGCCGCAAAGATAAATATCTAAAATCTTTTGATAGTGAAAAGTTTAGTGTATCATTAATAAAAACTAATAACAAAAAAGTTTATCAAGTAAAACTAGATAACACTATTAAATTTAACAGAATATATAGTGAATATTCAATAAATAAAGTATATAGTGAAGGAATAGTAAATGAACAAAAAAGCTTTATTACATACTATTTAACTTCCAAAATAATCTTAGAAAATGCTATTAAGGGAGAATTTGACACTAATTTAATCGTAGATTTTCCTATCAGTATTTTTGAAAAAGAACAAAAATTAAATAGATTAATAAATATAATAGATAATGAAATAGTAAAGAATAATATTATAATAAAGTTTAAGTATTCTGACTATTTAGTAAATAAAGATCAAATAAATACTTGGATAAAAGATGGCTTTCAAGTAGCAGTAAAAATAGATGAAGAATATAACTATGATGATTCAAGTAAAATATGGTTAGATATTTTTACATATGTAATAGTAGATACAAACAAACAAAACTTTTTTGATGAAGAAAAAGTAATAATAGAATAGTAAAGTAGGTGCAGTATGGATACATTTTTTAGATTTCTATATGAATTTTTAGAACAATTTTTTACTTCCTTTATCCTGATGTTTAAAGGCTTAGTAAATGGAATAATAAATATGTTCAATATAAAAGAATATATTGGTATAATTAATTTTTATAAAGATGATTTTAGTGTTCCTGAATGGATATTAGTAGTCTTAGCCATCATAATAGTTTTAGCCATAATAGGAGGCTTAGGATTTATTATCTATTTCATTATAAGAAAGTATTTAAAATTCCATAAAACAGTAGTAGAAGAAGAATCTCTTCTTGAGGAGGTAGCTTCTCTAAATAATCAAGTAGCGGATCTTATGGCCGAAAAAGAAAGTATTCTTGCTATGAAAGTATCACAACTAGGATTAAAGCCAGGTGAATCACCAGAGATAGAAGAAACAGATAAACCAAAAGAAGATGTTGATACTACTAAGAGTAGATTCCCTAAACTAACAGCGGTCGATACTGAATTTGCTAAATATAAAATAGCAAACTATGGTGATAGTTTTACCCTTGAAGAATTAGTAGAGACATTTAGAAATTTTGCAGCATCTAAATTAAAATTATACTATAAGTCTGAAATGATAAGATTATTCATATCAGCACTAGCTTCAACCAAACTAGTAATATTACAAGGTATATCTGGTACTGGTAAAACCTCTTTAGCCTATGCTTGGGGAAAATTCTTAAAACATGATTCATGTGTTGCTTCAGTACAGCCATCATGGAGAGATAGAACTGAGTTATTTGGCTATTTCAATGAATTTACTAAAAAGTTTAATGAAACAGAAGTATTAAAAGAACTTTATGTCGCAGGTTATACTGATGATATATATACCGTAATACTAGATGAAATGAACATTTCCAGAGTAGAGTATTATTTTGCTGAAATGTTATCTATTCTAGAGATGCCTAATAAAGACGAATGGATTGTAGAATTAGTATCTAGTTCTTGGCCAGACGATCCCAAAAACATTGTTGATGGTAAATTAAAAATACCTGCTAATGTATGGTATATTGGAACAATCAATAACGATGACTCCACATTTATGGTAACAGATAAAGTATACGATAGAGCTATGCCACTAGACATTAACGATAAAGGCCAAGTATTTGAACCAATTGATACTGAGGCTCAAGATATAAATTATTCATACTTAGATAAATTATTTAGTGAAGCAATGAAAGATAATCCAATATCAGAAGATACTCTAAATAAGATAAATGAAATGGATGATTATGTTATCAAACACTTTAGAATAGCTTTTGGTAATCGTATCGTAGCCCATATGAAAAAGTTTGTACCAGTATATGTTGCCTGTGGTGGTGATGAAGTAGATGGTGTAGATTACTTTATAGCTAGAAAAATACTAAGAAAATTTGAACAATTAAATATATCATATATTCGTGATGAAATTGATGGATATATAGAATTTCTAGATAAAACCTTTGGTAAAGGAAAAATGAAAGAGTGCGAAGAGTATTTACTTAGATTAAAAAAATTAACGTAGGAGGCCTATAATGAATGAATTAGAAATAATGAATTTATATACAGAAGCAAAAGAAGATAAAAATAACAAATTTTTTGAAAATATAAATTCAAATCTTCATGTAAAAACAGCCTATGATCGAGTAAATACTAACTTTGAATGGCTTGAGATAATGGAAGATACTATCAGATATTTAGATAATATCTTAAGAAATCCAAATCGATTTATAATAAATGAAGAAGATATTGTAAAAATAGAATTAGCTCGTCGTGTAACTGTTGAAAGTATTAAGCACTTATCTAAAAATACCAATTTAATACAAGATTACAATAAAGAAACAGGAGATGTGCGTCCTAGTAAAATATTAAATATCAATAAAGAAGAAAGTTTTGATACTTATGAAAATCGTTTCATTTATAGTTTAATAAAAAATATGAAATTCTATATTGATAGAAAAAAACGTAATTTAGTAGAAGAATCCTATAGTAAAGATGATAAAAAATTAGAGTATAGTGCCAATAGTAGTCTTGGTAAAGAAAAAATAGATATAACAATGACTATTAATTCTAAAAAAGATGATAAGAAAAGTAATAAAGATGACTCTGGCTTAACTATATCTGAAAGAATAGAAAAGTTAGAGACACAAATATCTGACTTAACATCATCATCAGTATATCAAACAATAGATAAAAAGCATATATCTTTAGTAACATCTCCAATTAAGAAAACAAATGTAATACTTAAAAATGTTAATTTCCAATATGCTGTAAAATTATGGAATTATATGCAAACTCATATGGAAGATGATACCAAAAAAGATAAAGGAAATAATGATTATTATGATGATGGTAAAATAAAAAAATTAATAGATGAATCATTCCTATTAGATTACTTAGTTTTAGATTCTATAGGTAAAGAAGAAGAAAAAGTATCTAAAACAGAACTATCTGAGAAACTAGTAGGTAATATGATAGAAAAAGTCATAACCATGGATTCAACTATGGATGAGAAAAAATTAAAAGATTTAATAGATAAACAATATAGTATAATAAAATATAAAACTGTAGTAAATGAAAAACAAATAGAAGAAATATATAAAAAATATATGGATAAATATTTAGAAGATATAAAGTTAATAGAAATATAGTGGTGATAAATATGATAGAAAGAATAAAAAATAATAAAGCCTTAAAAATATTATTAATGATTATTAAAGCAATAATATCTTTATTTATAGTAATAGTAATTAGTATAATCTTTATTCAAAGAATATCAAATAATAAACTATCACTAGGCGGATATAGTATCTATACAATTATAACTGAAAGTATGGAACCAAAATATAAAGTATATGATATGGTTATTTCTAAAAATATAAATACTGAAGAAATAGTAGTAGGAGACGATGTTGTATATCGAGGAATGAAAGATGATTTTGCTGGTAAAATAGTAACCCATAGAGTAATAAAGAAAGAAAAATTACAAGGAAAAACATACTTTCATACTAAAGGTATAGCTAATGATATTGAAGATCCTTTAGTAGAAGATAACCAAATATTAGGTAAAGTAGTATATAAAAGTATAGTACTAAGTTTAATAAGTAAAGTAGTAAATAATCCATATGGCTTTTATTTTGTAGTATTTGTCCCATTTGCTATATTACTAGTAATGGAAGTAATAGATATCATTGATGAAAGAAAAGAAAAAAGAAAAAGAAGGATTAGGTTAAGAACAATATTTCTTTTAGCTATAACTTTAGCTTCAAATAGTTTTGCTTGGTTTATATACTCAACTAAAGTATCCAATAATATAACTGCTAAAGTAAGAAGTTGGCACGTAAACTTTGAAGTAGGAGCCGGGGAAATGGCTGAAGAATATATTGAAATAAATATAGATTCTTTATATCCGGGTATGGAAGATTACCAGAAGGTATTAAGAGCCACCAATAGTGGTGAAGCTGATGCTCGTATTAAGTATGAAATAGAAAAAGCAAATATTCTAGGAAGTGATCTTCTAAGTTTAAATTTAACTGATGAACAAATTATAAATAAAATAAGAAATGATTATCCATTTGCTATTGATTTTAATGTTTCTAACGAGGTTATTCCTAAAAATGGTGGCGAAGCAAGTATAACTATTAACGTTACTTGGCCATATGAAAATGGTAATGATTCAGAAGATACATATTGGGGTAATAAAGCTTATGATTATCATAAACAAAATAGTGATTTACCAAGTATAAGTTTAATAGTAAAGATAACTGCAGTACAAATAGATGAATAAAATTATTATATGCCTCCAGTGCCTTAGGTCACTAGGAGGTTTTATAATGCCAAAGGTCATTATAAAAAAAGTTTTGAGCTTATAATCTCAAAACTAATAGTTATTATTTAAGTTGGATAAATGATAAATTAACATTCATTTTAGCTGTTTTACCATTTTTAGTAGCCTCAGTATCTGCTGTGTTATCCATAGTACTATTTTTTCCATCATCCCATATAACATATACTCTAATATAAATAGGAGCAGTATTATTAGCTTGTAATACTTCATTGGTTATTGATTGATTATCTCTATTTAAATCAACAACATTTCCATTATTAATAGAATATTTAGTAGCTACTAAATCACTGACAGCACTATCATCATTGACAGAAAAATTAATATTATATTTAAATGAAACATCTGCTTCTGTAGCATCTATAACTAAATCAAAATATCCTTCACTAGTAGGAGCAATAATACCACTAGCAATATTTTCATTACCATCAAATACTGGTACAATAACTGCATCAGCAGTATTTCCTTCACGAATATCTTTATTATTAACTAAAATTCTCCACCTAGCTACATTAATACTAGCATTCTCACTAGTAGAAGTTAAATACTTAGCATAAGATTCTTGTATAAAGAAAATACATAAAACAAATGATAAGAAAGCAAGAATATAAATAAAATGTTTCCTCTTCATTAACATCACCTATTATATAAAAATTATAGCATAATAATAATTAATAAGCAATATAATGTCTAATATAATGTAAAATTATCATGAGTTAATTGTACAAGTACAAGAATTATGATACAATAAAAAGAGAAGGTAAGGGAGTAGACATGGCTAAAAATGTAGTGGTAAAAGCAGAAAAAGTTTATGGTAGAAAAAAGAAATATAGTAGTATAAAATTAATATTATCTATATCCATTTTAGTATTAGCTTTAGTATTTATCGTATTAGGAGTAATATATAAAGGTGGAAAGTTTACAATAACACTTGATAAAAGATTATCTTCAGAAAGTGGTATTGTAATATATGAAGATTCAGAAATTAAAGAATCAAAAAGAAAATTATCTGCTAGAGACTTAGAATTTATGGATAATATATCAATAGATTGGATACCAAAAAATATAGATACTGAAAGTAATGGCTCGCATAATGGAGAAAATTATATAGCTTATACTTTCTATATAGAAAATGAAGGCGAAGAAGCAATCAATTATTGGTATTCTATAATAATTGATGATGTTATAAAAAATGTTGATGAAGCTGCTAGAGTAATGGTATATTTAAATGGTGATAGAAGAGTATATGCTAAAGTAAACTCTTATACTAATGAGCCAGAAAAAGATACCTTACCATTTTATAGCAAAGATGAAGCAGTGTTAGAACAAAGAAAAGATTTTAAACCAGGAGATATTGATAAATTTACTATTGTAATATGGCTTGAAGGCGATGATCCAGATTGCATAGATAATATTCTTGGTGGTGAAATAAAAATGCATATGGAAATAAGAGAAGAACATAAGGAAGAGAGTAAGAATAATGAAAAAGAATAAGAAGAAAGAAAAAAAGAGAAGATATCGTTTATTTTATCTATTATTACTATTATTAATTACAACATTATCATTATCTGTTTCATCATATGCCTGGTTTACTACTAATAGATTAGTAAGAGTAGATTTATTAAATGTAAATGTTAGAGCTCAAGGAGGAATAGAAATATCTGTTGATGGAACTAATTGGAAATCTTCTGTTTCTGTTGATGATATAATAACTGCTAGCGATACATATCCAACTAATACTAATCAAATTCCTCAAACATTAGAGGCTGTATCAACAGTAGGTAAAATAGATAATGGTAAAATAACTATGTATCATGGTAATGCTGTTAATAATGCTGCTGGCAATTATGTACTTGAAACAACTAGAAGTATTGAAGTAGCATCAGCAGGAGAAAATAGTCCTGGTAAATTTATTACTTTTGATTTATTTTTAAAAACTAATAATAATACTCAGTTATATCTAACGCCTGAATCTAATGCTACTTATGGTGGAGATAAATCTGTAGGAATAGAAAATGCTGTTCGTTTTGCTTTTATTGAAGAAGGAACAACATTTACTGGGGCTCCACTAGGTACTATTCAGTCAATGACTACTAGTGACCAGAGTAAAGTACATATTTGGGAACCAAATTATGATACTCATACTGAGTATGGTATTGAAAATGCTAGAGAAGTATATCAAATGAATATAACAAGTCCATCAGAAGCATTAAATTATGATGGTGTCTTAAATGAAATACCTAAAATAGCGGGCGTTACTACTAATAATGCTAGTGAAAATAAATATCCTATGTATTTTCAAAGAGTAAACATAGATTATTATACTAAGAATAATTTTGATAATAATGTTCAAATCTTTAGTATCAATAGTGGTATTACTAAGATAAAAGTATATATGTGGATTGAAGGACAAGATGTAGACTGTGAAAATAATGCTGCTATTGGTAATGTTGCTTTGAATTTAGGCTTTAGTACAAATCCAGCATAATATAACACAGCTATATGGTGAGAATACCTTGAGTAAATTTCTCTTTCTATATACATTATATTATAAATATTTAAACGATTATCACGCAAAGATGGTACATACGTATTATATGCAAAAATCTTGTAACCACCTATAAATAAAGAGTTTATAAATTAAATAAAAAATAGTCAAAAAAAACATTGACTACAATAACCAATTAATATATAATGTTTATGCGGTAATACCTAGTGGTGTTCTCTCCTTTTTTAAGTATCTTA
>ULJD01045834.1_pt1 | contig 49322 bp, 56 predicted proteins | sample 1950801 | NCBI WGS metagenome assembly ULJD01 (sample SAMEA4835464, study PRJEB28245) | human gut metagenome | biome: gut microbiome; material: fecal sample | place: Denmark | collected 2008 | reverse complement strand
CTGCTGACCGGCAAAAGAAGCGTCCGGCATATCTTCTGCAGTAGCGGAGGAACGCACCGCAAACGAAGCGTTTTCGTCATCGGCGGAAAGCTGTCCATAGGCTTCGCGGATGGCGTTTTCCAGCTCAGGCTGGAAGGGAGTGTCGATAATCCACTGGCGGATTTGCGCGCCCGCTTTCGCAAGCTGGGTAACATCGTCAATATCCGTTTTATCCAGCAGTTCATAAATGCGCTGGTTTACGCCGCTTTGGTCCAGAAACTGGTTAAACGCGTCGGCGGTTGTGGCGAAACCATTCGGAACGGAAACACCCATTCCGGAAAGGTTAGTAATCATTTCACCCAGGGAGGCATTTTTGCCCCCAACCCTGTCTACATCATTCATGCCGAGTTGGTTATACCAAAGCACCAGCGGTGACGAGCCATTGTTGGACATCGAACAATCCTTTTGTGATAAATGAACGGTTTGAGAAACACATTTCTGCGCATTTATCTTTGCATATTTAACCAGATGAAAAAAACGGTGAATCGTTCAAGCAAATATATTTTTTTACTTTTTAAGACTGATCCCAGCGTTGCGCAAATCTGCTCTCTTCGACAATTTCCACATAAACCATCGGTATAAACGAAACCATAAAAATGAAATGCTGTTTTCATAAAAAATAAAATTTAAGTTTCATTTTATAAACCAGACATAACGTTCTACGCTTCTGTGCGTTTTTAATTTATGCTTTCATAGAATTATGTCTGCATCACGGGAAGAACAAAATGGATAATGCTGTTGATCGCCACGTTTTTTATATTTCTGATGGTACGGCAATAACTGCGGAGGTATTAGGACACGCAGTAATGTCACAATTTCCCGTCACTATCAGCAGCATTACGCTGCCGTTTGTCGAAAATGAGAGCCGTGCACGGGCAGTGAAGGATCAGATTGACGCAATTTATCACCAGACAGGTGTGCGCCCGCTGGTCTTCTACTCCATCGTGTTGCCGGAGATTCGCGCTATCATCTTGCAAAGTGAAGGCTTTTGCCAGGATATCGTTCAGGCGCTGGTTGCCCCGCTACAACAAGAGATGAAACTGGATCCAACGCCGATTGCTCATCGTACCCATGGCCTTAACCCTAATAATCTCAATAAATATGATGCGCGCATTGCGGCGATTGATTACACCCTTGCCCACGATGACGGTATTTCGTTGCGCAATCTGGACCAGGCTCAGGTGATCCTGCTCGGTGTTTCTCGCTGTGGTAAAACCCCCACCAGTCTGTATCTGGCAATGCAATTTGGTATCCGCGCGGCAAACTACCCCTTTATTGCCGACGATATGGATAATCTGGTGCTACCCGCGTCGCTCAAACCGCTTCAGCACAAATTGTTCGGCCTGACTATCGACCCGGAACGTCTGGCGGCGATTCGCGAGGAACGTCGGGAGAACAGTCGCTATGCCTCGCTTCGTCAGTGCAGGATGGAAGTCGCGGAAGTGGAAGCGTTGTACCGTAAAAATCAGATCCCGTGGATTAACAGTACCAATTATTCGGTAGAAGAGATTGCCACCAAGATCCTCGATATCATGGGCCTTAGCCGCCGAATGTACTAGAGAACTAGTGCATTAGCTTGTTTTTTTGTTATCATGCTAACCACCCGGCGAGGTGTGACACACCTCGCACTTGAAATCAGCTGCGATTGGTTTATCGTGATGCGCATCACTTCCCGGTAGTCCTGCCGTAGAAGCAACAAATTTCTGAGACTTGTAATGAACAGAACTGACGAACTCCGTACTGCGCGTATTGAGAGCCTGGTAACGCCCGCCGAACTCGCGCTACGGTATCCCGTAACGCCTGGCGTCGCCACCCATGTCACCGACTCCCGCCGTAGAATTGAAAAAATACTGAATGGTGAAGATAAGCGACTGTTGGTCATTATTGGCCCCTGCTCGATCCACGATCTCACCGCTGCGATGGAGTACGCCACCCGTCTGCAGTCGCTGCGCAACCAGTACCAGTCACGGCTGGAAATCGTAATGCGCACCTATTTTGAAAAACCACGAACGGTTGTCGGCTGGAAAGGACTCATCTCCGATCCAGATTTAAACGGTAGCTATCGGGTAAATCACGGTCTGGAGCTGGCGCGCAAATTACTTTTACAGGTAAATGAGCTGGGCGTCCCTACCGCGACTGAGTTCCTCGATATGGTGACCGGTCAGTTTATTGCTGATTTAATCAGTTGGGGCGCGATTGGCGCACGTACTACCGAAAGTCAGATCCACCGCGAAATGGCTTCGGCACTCTCCTGTCCGGTGGGTTTTAAAAATGGTACCGATGGCAACACGCGGATTGCCGTGGATGCTATCCGCGCAGCCCGCGCTAGCCATATGTTCCTCTCGCCAGACAAAAACGGTCAGATGACCATCTATCAGACCAGCGGCAACCCGTATGGCCACATTATTATGCGTGGCGGCAAAAAACCGAATTATCATGCCGATGATATCGCCGCAGCCTGCGATACGCTGCACGAATTTGATTTGCCTGAACATCTGGTGGTGGATTTCAGCCACGGTAACTGCCAGAAGCAGCACCGTCGCCAGTTAGAAGTTTGTGAGGATATTTGTCAGCAAATCCGCAATGGCTCTACGGCGATTGCTGGAATTATGGCGGAAAGTTTCCTGCGCGAAGGAACGCAAAAAATCGTCGGCGGTCAGCCGCTCACTTACGGTCAATCCATTACCGACCCGTGTCTGGGCTGGGAAGATACCGAACGCCTGGTCGAAAAACTCGCCTCTGCGGTAGATACCCGCTTCTGAATGCGTGCCCATTCCTGACAGGATGGGCATTTCTGCGCAACTTGTTGTCTTCTCAACAAATTACTGCTTGCTCTGGCCCTCCATAATATTGATAATAAGAATCATTGTTATATAAATTATTATTAATTTTTATGCGTTATACGGATAGCAGAAAACTCACGCCTGAAACGGATGCCAATCACAAGACCGCTTCCCCGCAGCCCATCCGGCGAATTACCAGCCAGACACTGTTAGGTCCGGATGGCAAACTGATTATCGATCATGACGGGCAAGAATATCTGCTCCGTAAAACTCAGGCTGGCAAGCTGCTGTTAACCAAGTAGCCTTTAACTCGAGCAGCTGACTTCCAGCCGTTTACCCCAGTCAGGTGGACGACTGACATAGTCATCATCTCTGTCGCTGAAAGGATTTCGCAACGCCTCATGCAGGCGGTGTAATTCCGTCATATCATCCTTTTCTGCCGCTTCAATCGCCCGTTGCGCCAACCAGTTGCGCAACACCAGAGCCGGGTTAACGCTTTGCATCAGTTGCTGACGCTCATTATCGGTAATCTCGTCTTGTTGCAAACGCCCCCGATAACGGGCAAACCAGTCATCAAATGCTGCACGATCAATAAACTCATCACGTAGCGGTGACGCCGCGCTGTGCTGCTCGGTCAGACTCAGCATGCGGAATGTGCGGGTATAATCGCTGCGCTCTCGCGCCATCAGACTGAATAATTCATTAAGTAGCGCGTTATCCTCTTTTTGCTCCGTCATGAAGCCCAGTTTCTGCCGCATCCGTTGTCCATAATGCGTCAACAAAACCTGCTGATAGCTGTCCAGGGCCTCATTCAGGCCATCTACGGCAACAAATGGCGACAATGTCTGCGCCAGACGCTGTAAATTCCACAACGCGACGGCAGGTTGATTATCAAAGCTGTAACGCCCTTGATGATCCGAGTGATTACAAATAAAACCGGGTTCGTAATCATCAAGAAAACCAAACGGCCCGTAATCAAGCGTCAGCCCCAGCAGCGACATGTTGTCGGTATTCATCACCCCATGAGCAAAGCCGACCGTCTGCCATTGGGCAATTAACGAGGCGGTACGTGCGACAACATCGGTAAACCAGAGACGGTATTTGTCCTCCTCATCATCAAGATGTGACCAGTAATGACGAATGGCAAAGTCAGCTAACTGACGAACCTTTTCCGGCTCGCGGCGATAGTAAAAATGTTCGAAATGACCAAAGCGCAGATGACTTGGTGCCACACGCATCAGCATCGCGCCTGACTCCACCGTTTCCCGATACACTGGCGAATCGCTGGTGACGATACTTAAAGCGCGGGTCGTCGGAATGCCCAGATAATGCATCGCCTCACTGGCGAGACTTTCTCGTATCGTCGAACGTAAAACCGCCCGTCCATCACCCATTCGCGAATAAGGCGTCAGGCCAGCACCTTTCAGATGCCAGTCCATTGTAGTGCCATCAGCAAGCAGTTGTTCGCCGAGTAAAATGCCGCGCCCATCACCCAGTTGGCCCGCCCAGACGCCAAACTGATGACCACTGTAAACCTGCGCAAGTGGTGACATACCAGGCAGTAGGGTTTCGCCGCCCCAGACACCTGCGCCATTTTTAAACAGCGACGATGGAATACTCAGCGTGTTAGCCAGTTCGGTATTATGCCAAATCAGCCGGGCATTATTTAAAGGCGTAGGGGAAAGTGCTGTATAGGTTTCTGGCAATTCATCGCGCCAGCGGGTAATAAAAGACAGGGTCATAGATCCTCCTGTTTGATAGTGTAGACGGTTACTCTCGTCTTAAACACCAGCAAACAGGAGGGTTATCGCTGAACCAACGTCGTTATCTGATTTATAGGAACCGCAGGCCACAGGCATCCCTGGAGAGCATGGAAATCAAAGGGGATAATCTGTGCCAATATTTCTGGCGTATCAATGCCCCCCGCGATGATGCAATTGCAACAAGGGGAAATTTGCGCCTGGATCGCACGAATAAACGGTTCGAAGGAACGATGCGTGATTTGTTGCTGAATAAAACTTTTATCCAGCATGACGCGGGTGAAAAGACCATCAAAAACCGCTTTCATTGTGCTATTACCTGCTCCCAAATTACCTAACACAAGGGGATACATTTGCGATAAGGATAAAAGATCGCGATTATCTTTTCCTTCATTGAAATGCGGGTAATTCTCATTAATCAACAGTTCAATAAACGGATATTTTAATAGTTCGCCTGCGAAATTATCCCTGTCTAATAATAATGTAGCCACTTGTGGCGTTAAATTAAGCCAGGCAAAGAGTTTATGTTGAATAAAAAAGTGTTGGCATGATTTTAGTAATTCCAACTGTTCAGAAAATAATTGCCAATGTTGCTCCTCGGTAAGTTGCGCTATAACCCGACTCGTCGGGATACGAACCGTACCATCTTCACTGGAGAAATGGGTAATTAACTCAACGCCGACAAGGTCTTGCTGGTTATCTCTTATCGGCAGGAAATAGCAATCAGAATGATAAAGATTCTCCAAAAAAATCTTCATGGTAACCGTCCCTCTCGAAGGATGTTTTTCAGTATCCGGCTAAAAGGGATGAGGCCATAAGACATAACAATTACAGAAGGAGTAACTTTCATTTGTTCCATGTTAACCACTTTTTCAGGGGTCCTTTTTTTAGATTATCCTGATTATAAACGAAGAATCCATTTACGGAATTTTTGTCTGCAAAATACTACTGTATTCAGGAGTAAATGGACGGCGATGTATCATCGCCGTCCATTTTTCGACATACTAGATTCGTCTCGCCTGCCAGAAATTTTTCTGCCAATAGACATTATCAAGTGAGGAACGCATCACTCCCTTGCTGGTAGAGGCGTGGATAAATTGGTTGTTGGTATCGTAAATACCTACATGCAAACCATTTTGTCCGGAACCCGTTTTGAAAAAGACCAGGTCACCTGGCAGCAACTCGTCTTTATCAATTTGCGTGCCAATAGAGGCTTGTTGCTTGGTTTCACGGGGCAGCTGCAAATCGAAACGATCGCGCATCGTCACAACCACAAATCCCGAACAGTCCACACCGCGCCGCGTCATGCCACCATAACGATACGGCGTGCCATGCCAGCTTTGTAGCTGGTCGTTCAAACCGGCAATAACGGTAATCGAATCAGAAAGTCTGGCATTTGGCGGCGGTGCTTTATGGTGGCTACACCCGGCCAGAAACAGTGCTGTGATCAAAATAAGGCAGAAACGCATTCCGTACGGTTCCTCTGTTTTTTATTCTTGCATTAATTTAGCGTCGTAATTACCCGATTTTCAAGATACTAATGAAATCAGATGGTCGAAATCAGCATTCTGTGACCTTCGATATCCAGACGGCGAAAATTCATCCCATAGGCCTGCGCCAGATTTGCCGGCGTGAGCACCTCTTCTCTGCGTCCACTGGCCAGCATTTTTCCACCTTTTAGCAACCACGCCCGATGCGCATGACGCAATGTGTGGTTGAGATCGTGACTGCTCATCACAATCGCCAGTCCTTGCTGACACAGCGCGCTCAGAATTTTGTCTAACGCATTTTGTTGCGCAACATCAAGACTGTTCATCGGCTCATCAAGAAGCAGCAATTGGCCTGCGGGATTAGCTTGTGGTGTGATTTGCAGCACCACCGCAGCAAGACGTACGCGTTGCCATTCACCGCCGGAAAGTTGATTGGTGCTACGTCCGAGTTTGTCATCAAGAGCCAGCGCCCCTGCGACATCATTCAGTAGTTCGGTACGCGTTTTATCGTGCTGATGCAGTGTCAGGTAGTGCCAGACCGGCATTGCAAACGGCGGCGTCTGCTGTTGTGCAAGATAGGCGCGATGCAGCGCGAGCTTTGTTGCAGACCATGCTTCCAGTGGTTGCCCCGCGAACTGAATGCTTCCCTTACCGCTGGTCATTCCGGCCATTCGCGCCAGTAAGGTACTCTTACCCGCGCCATTCGGCCCCACCAGGTGCAGGATCTCCCCAGCCCGAACCTCGCCAGAAAGCGGCCCCAGGCGGGTAGATTCCGCAACATCCTGTAACTGCATCACAATAGACATTATTTTGCCAACGCCAGTTTAATGCTTTCCATCACAATGGGATCTTCCGGCGTCATATCCGGGGAAAAACGCTGGATGACCAATCCGTCCCTGCCAACTAAAAATTTCTCAAAATTCCATAAAATATCATCAGGGTACAGCGGTGCACGACCTTTGCTGACCATACGGGCATAGAATCCGCTCTCTTCCGGCGCGACTGCAGTCGGCGCTGCGGCAATCAATTTTTGATACAGCGGATGGCGTCCTTCGCCATTAACTTCAATCTTACTGAACATCGGGAACGTCACCCCCCATGTGGTGGTGCAGTAAGTTTTAATCTCTTCATCGCTACCCGGTTCTTGCTCCAGAAACTGGTTGCACGGGAATCCCAGCACCACAAAACCACGATCAGCCCAGGCTTTCTGAATATTCTCCAACTGCTCATATTGCGGCGTTAAGCCACACTTTGAGGCGACATTGACAATCAACAGCACATTACCGGCGTACTTCTCCAGCGTGGTCACTTCACCGTCGATATCTTTCACTACGGTCGTCAGAATGGAATCTTGCATCGTTTCTCCTGGGTGTGGTCAGTAAAAATCTTAGCTTTTAATCATAGACCGTCTTTTTGCGGCTAACGTCCTGCTTTTAACAATAACCAGATAAACACCGGCGCACCCAACGTTGCGGTGACCACGCCAATAGGCAGCTCTGCGGCAGCTAATGCCAGGCGCGCTACAATATCGGCCAGCAGCAATGCGCTCGCCCCTGCCAGCGCGCAGCCGGGAAGTAATACGCGATGATCGGTTAAACCACACAGCCGGAGAATATGTGGGATCACCAGACCAATAAAGCCGATAGCACCCGCCAGCGCCACACTGACGCCAACCATCCAGCCGGTCGCTGCGACCAACACATTGCGCCAGAACCACAGGGGTAAACCCAGTTGCCGCGCCGAGATCTCGCCAAGTGCTAACATATTCACCGGCCTGGACTGACAACAGATCCACAACAACACGGGGATCAATGCCAGCATCAGCCAGCTTTGCCGCCAGTCTACGCCGCCAAAACCGCCCATCATCCAGTACATCAGCTGACGTAAATCAACAGAGGTGGAAAAGTAGATAGCCCACGTCATTAGTGCACTACAGATAATCCCTAATGCAACGCCAGCCAGCAATAACCGACTGGTCGAAAGATGACGACGGGCGAAACGTAAGAGTATTAAAGTGATGATAAGCGCGCCAGCAATCGCACACAGCCCCAGCGCCCAGTTGGGGAGTTGCCCTTGCCCAAGCAATACCGCGGCGATAAGCCCCACGCCTGCGCCGTTAGAGACGCCAAGTAGTCCAGGTTCTGCCAGAGGATTTTCAAACAACGCCTGCATTACAGCGCCGGATATAGCCAACGCAGCACCAACCAGCAATACAGCCAGCGTACGTGGCAGGCGAATTTGCCAGACGAACAGTTCGCCACGAGGAGTAAACCAGTCACCTGGCGAGATCCATTGTTCACCGGCGCAAAGGCTTAAGAGAAGCGCCAGCAGCATCAAAACTGACAGGCATAATAACCAGCGAATATTTTGTCGCTGTTGTTGGCGGGCAAGTGTCAGCATGGTATCCGTTCTGCTGAAGTGTCATGGCGTTGATTTTACGGTGACTCTTCGACAGTGAAAAGAAAAAAGGCCGCAGAGCGGCCATAATCACATTCAAAAATCAACAAGTTAAATAATTATCAATAACTTACAGACACACAAAAACACAGTCAACCACAACAAGTAACAGTGATGTGGTCACTTTGTGGATCATCAGCCAACAAATTTTGCAATGAAATACGTAGCCGCCGCTGTAAAAAGCGAAGTAAAGATGGCTATACACACAGGTATAATGATGCCACTCAACCGCCACTTCGTATTATCATCAACTTTGTCAAACCGCCGATTCATCTCATCCATAATCTTGTCAAAGCGTTTATCCATCGCTTCGGCAATCTCCCCCTTCAGGCTGTTAATGTCTGATTTGAGCTGCTCTTTCAGGTTAGCTGTATCAGATTTAAGCTCACCTTTCAGATTCGCAATATCGCATTTAAGCTCACCTTTCAGATGTGCTATGTCTGCTTTGAGTTCACCTTTCACCTCACCAACATCGGCTTTAGTTGAGAGGTTTGTAGTGCGTTCAGCAAGCGTCGCAAGGTCGTTTCTTGTTAGCGATAAATCACCTTCGAGCCGCTCAATTCGCCTTTCAAGTTTATCTGACATTCCGCCTCCACTACTGCCGCCATCGCCACCATGATAAAGCACATCACGCTCAGAATGCGACACACTACCTGCTGAATTACCGAAAAGATTTCTTGCTACATTACCCATTATCACCATCCTGCGCTTTGTCTTTCTCCAACCACTTCAGCACCGCAGACGTACGATAAAGGCTCAGGTAACCACAATTCAGGCAATGCAGCGTGTAATAAGTTTTGCGCATATCAGGTATGCTCTTAACATCACCCAAAAAAGTATAAGATACATAATGCTTTATGTTCTCTTTAATTAACTCACTCTGCTCCTCCAGGGGTAGATTGTTAAAATTTTCTGGTTTCTTATTTTTATCCCAGCAAAGATCCATACTTTCAGGAACAGATAATCGCGACGATCCACATGAAGGGCAGACACTGGAGACCCCCTTCTCAGACAAGAAACGGAAGAAGATTTCTGGCGTAATCTCCATCAGCCGCTCTTTATGTTTTTTGACACGACTCATCGACTTCTTATTGATTTCATCAGCTTCTTCTTTGCATTTATCTTCTATATATTTCGATAGTAAATAGTCATATAACTCTTTTTTTGTAGGTTTTTTTATTTCCATAGTTACATTCCTCCCAAGGGATTAAACCTCACCGCATCCTGCAAGTAATCCGGCGCAAGATGGGCATAAATCATCGTTGTCTGAATCTTTGCGTGCCCCAGAATTTTCTGGAGCGTCAGAATATTGCCGCCGTTCATCATGAAATGACTGGCGAAGGTGTGGCGCAGCGCATGAACAGCCTGGCCGTCAGGAACATCAGGTGCGACCGTTTTGATGACATCGCGAACCAATGAATAATCCAGCGTCGGAAACACCAGTTTCCCGCCCCGTTTTTTGATCTTTTCAAACAGGCTTTCAGAAATAGGAACGGTACGGTTTTTGCTGTTCTTCGTTTTTGAAAAAGTGATTCGACAATGAAGAACACGGCGCTGCTCCAGTGCCGCTACCTCGCCCCATCGCGCCCCGGTCGACAGAAGGATTTCGACGGCCAGCCGTTCATCGGGATTTTCAGCCAGTGCATCCAGCAACTGAACACATTCAGACTTACTCAGATATCCCATTTCACGCTCGTTAACCTTCATTCCTTTAAGGCCTTGAACGGGGTTATCGTTAAGAAAATGGCCGGATGAGATGAGTGCGGTAAACATCGCGCTTAACGCCCCAATCTCTCGATTTATGGTGCTGGGCTGTATCCCCTGCTCTATCCTGGACACACGTAGCTCGGTGAGCATCGTTGTATTAAGTTTATGCACGCACGGGTCATCCATTGCCTCACTCAAGCGCAGCAATTTAAGGCGCGTGTTATGCCCTGACTTCATTAGCTGGCCGTGGTATTTCCACCACAAGTCAATAAGCACTGACAGCGGACGGCGATCAATGGAGTTTCCTTTCCACTCATTGTTATGCTGTTGCGCCAGCACCCACCGCTCATATAAAACTGCATCCGATTTCGTTTTAAATTTTTTGCGAATGCGTTTGCCTTTACGCCCCTCAGGACGCATGTCAAGAAGATACCCTCCCGGAATTGATTTTATGCTCATTCGTGAAGCCCCAGCGTTACAAGACCACCATGCCCCCAGCGTTCCATGATTAGCCGGGCTGTGTGCCAGTCTTGCGGGATTTTTGAGAAGACGATGTGTTTTCTGGCCCATCAGGGGAGAGAGAAGGACTGATCTGCCCAGCAGCCTCATTTGTTTCGTTACTCATCAACCACGTAGTGTATTTTTTAAATTCCGGGTGCATTGTGATTTTCAGTAAAACCTCCGTTCCCACACCTCGAATACCAGTCTCGTATTGCTTAACCGTACCAACCGCAATACCTATTGAATCCGCGAACTTTGCCTGACTAAGCCCCTCAGATTCTCGAATTGCTTTTAGCTTCTTTGATATCTCTATTGACATGGTGTGCACCTGAATACTATATTGGTTATCAGTTGAGTACCACTTGACGCTACAAAGAGCCACAAATAGCACCAGATTGAATAGGTTATCACACCATGGCAAAAGTCCTTAACACATACGAACAAGCGGATTTTGAGCGTTTGGCGGCGTTCTACCCATACCGTAATGAACATGGGCTACCGGTACTTGAAGAAAGCCTAGAGGATTATGCGAAACGCACAAATCAAAGCATTCTCGCTGTAAGAAGGCAGGCTGATAGATCGGTAATTCCCGTTACTCAAGAAGGAAGAAACACAAAACGCAAAGTAAATCTCTTCGCAATTTTCCTGAAAACCATCAGAAACGCAGAGAAATACGTGCAGATGACAAAATAACGAGGTGTCATTTTATGCTGAAGCAACGCCGTAATTTTTGTACCGGAACAGAACGCCACGCTAACCGTTTCACTACCAGTGCATCACGCAGCAACATCCGCTACAGCCTGAGTGATACACACGCAACGCCGGATGGCTACCCAGTAAAACAAATCGGCGAGCACGCCTGGCTGATTGAGAAAGCTGGAATCGTGATCCACAAATGCCCACGCAATCCGTTTACCGGAAACCGCATTTTTGCACTGAGCTGTGGCGACAATCAGTTCGGGCAGGATTTCACATTATACGAAGCACTTCGCACGGTTGATCGTCTGCTTCGCGGGCAAAGTTTTATTAAACAGGCTGATTTATAACAGGTGCTTTATGACCAAAGACCATGCACAAGGTGTATTTATCCGTTTTATTGATTTTCGCGGTGAACTGTTATTACGTGCATCCGCTATTGACGGAGTGACTCCGGCGGGTAAAAACGGAGCCGACGAAGCCACTTACGTTTATCTGAACGGCACGCGACTGCTTGTGGAACTTCCGTACCAGACCGTACGAGAAATCATCAGCGAAGCTGAAAAGGCACGCCAGGTTAATGGCGATGAACCCTATATCGAAATTATTTGTATGGATTCAGAAGCTGAAATACAGAAAGCAGATTAAAGGGCGTTGTGATGGGCAAAGAATATAAAACTCTCATTAACAAAGCACTTGAGCGTTTTTATTTTCGCTTAAGTGCATCAGGCGCTCATGCTGAACGTGCGGCCCGTGACTCATTGACCAGAGCAATCCGAAGTCTGTATGACGTGGCTTTTTACGCTGATGATCTGGATGCACTTAACGAACTTTCCGAGCTAATCTGTGCCGCAGAATGCGGGGAACATATTGAACCGTATAAGCTGGGGAATATCGCATGAGTATATTTATCTCATGGCTTGTTCTGATTATTTCTGTGGCCTGCGCCATTGGGATTATGCGAATTATTCATTCAGTAAAAAAGATTGAACGCTTTTTCACTGGCGAATAACAGAGCAAATAAAACCACAGGTTAAATAAGAAAATGTAAAAACAATCCGCATTCGCGGAGGTATTCGCATACGCCAAGGAGGCGTAATGGCAATTAAGCATTTTCCTGTCGTTCGTTTTACCTCCAGAGGACGTGAATACGAAGTCGACGAACGCCTGATTACCACAATCGACAAACACCGTTCAGAAAAGGATGCACATCACATCTATCTCACTGACGGCACTTACTTCTGCGCCACGAATGTGGTGCAGGTGAACCTTATCCGACAGGTACAGGAGTCACGCAGATGACCATTCTGGATTATATCGCTGCCAATCCGGGGTGTAGCGGTGGAGAAATCGCCGCAGCACTGAATACCCCAACCACAGCCATTAATGCGGAGTTACGCCGACTCTGGCGCAGCGGCTCAGTCATAAGAAAAGAGCGCAAAACAGGCGGTCGCTTTTCTTACCAGATAAACCCGATGCCGTTCGGGTGCGGCAATCCACTTACCAACATGTTTAACCAGCTACTGAAGGAAGCCAGAGCATGAGCGCCATCAACCACCAGGAATTACGCGAACTGGCAACTGACCTTCAACGAATGGCAACGCATCAAAAATTACTGGCGTTTCGCGCAATGCTCTCGCCGTCTGCTGTGCTGGCACTGCTGGATGAGCTGGAGCACGCCAAAACCACGGCTCCTGCCATTCGCCTGACGCTCCATCATGAAATCGCTGATTTCTGCGCAACGCTGGGGGCACCTGGCGAACCGGAAACGCCGGAAGCAATGCAGCAAGAGCTGCTGCAACGCATTGACAAGGTTTTTGATTTTTTTCTGAACCAGTAAGAAACCAGAACATGCACACACAAAAAAACCGCTTGCCATGCCGCAATCGGTCAGGTTACATTTCCGCTGCACCTCATAAAACGGGTGCCGGGATTCTCAACCCGATACAGAGCAAAGCGCATAACCGCGCCAGCGGTTTTTTTGTGCGTACTGTATTGCCACGTCTTTTTCGCGTCAGAATTATGGCGGGGCGTACGGGGCCGACTTCGGTCGGGCCGGATTCTTTGCTCTCCGGTGTTGAGAACCCTGTACGTCTCGCCACCCCGAGATTCTCAACTCTGGATGGTGAGCTATTTCTATCACCGAGCAAAGAGGCCACACCATGGCAAACCGCAAACAACAGCGCGCATACGCTGCGCGTCGTCACATCCAGACTGAAATCAACCGCAGACTTTCCCGCGCATCACGCGTCGCGCAAATCATGCACATCAATATGCTGCATGAGCGCAGCCACGCACTATCAAACATTTATTCCGCCTCTGTTTTCAGCTATCTGGCGGATGATCTGCACGAGCTTCAACAGCTCATCCAGCAGCAAAACAAACTCCATTAATTCCTGTTCCGGGCCTTTCCTGCACCTTGCGGCGGGAGGCCTTCGCACATCTGTAGTAAAGAGAATTGCAGCATGATTGACGCTCATGACTTCACAAGATGGGTGCGCACACAGGACACCCGTCTGGCTCCCGTTCTTCAGGGATTATTTGATCTCTACATCCGTGGCCGTGACAACAGAGCACGCACCACAAAACCAGAGAATGCAGACACCCTTTATTTCACAGTAGACGACTGCTACCGCGTGGACTTCACACCACACGGGCTGGCGTTGCACTGCCTGACACCACACGGCGAATCACTACTGGCGTATTACGACTCCCCGGCCTCCGTATTTGCGGCAATGCTGGCGCATCGCACTGCTGGCGGGTGTGCCTCGCTGAGTGAATACACCGCTGAATTTAACCGCCTTTCCACCCTCTTCTCGCAGGAGTGGCAGCGCGTGACGGGATACCAGCCATGAGTGAGTTTGCATGGAGCTGGAATGAACCACGGCCAGCCATTGATCCAGCCAGATTTACGGAGCACAGGCAGGAAACTGAAACCGACCTGCAACGCGCCATCCGTTACTACCTTGAGGCGGACAAAAGGGCACAGAAAGAACAGGAAGCGAAGGAAGAAGCCTTTTTCGCACAATCCGCCATGGGTAAAAAACTCATGGCATCCCTTGAGGAAGCCGGACAGCGTGAAAAGCTGGCACAGAGCATCATCAGTAAGCGCCGGGCAACAGAACAAGACCCGGTAGCCCGTGCCTTTGCCACACTGAAGGCGCTTCCCGTTTATCTGCGAGAACCTCTGAGCCGCCACCTCTCTTTCCTGCGCAAGAAGCAGGAAGCCGATCGTCAGAAAGGCAAAAAGAGCTGGCAGGCGGAACGCTATGCACGCGGAACCCTGCGCAAAATATTCGAACGTCTGGACCGCACCGACAGCCGCTGGCTGACACCGGGTTATCGCTCCCTTGCCGGACGCGAACGCCTGGACGATTTACTTTACCTGCCGCAGCTCAACAAACACCAGATACAGACGCTGGCCACCATGACGGCGGCGATGTTCAGCAGCACCTTCGAAAAACTCTGCGATGGCTTTGGCGCGACTGATGGCGAACTGACCATGGATGTAACGCTGAAGGCGTATCAGATGCTGGCCCGCATGGCGTTACACCTGCACGCCATGCCTCCACATTATGACGCACTGACAACAGACAAAGACCGAAGGAACGAACCGGACACGGAGCTGCTGCCGGGCGCAATCCTTCGCCTGACTTGTGCGGAATGGTGGAAACGCAAACTGTGGCTGTTACGTTGTGAGTGGCGGGAAGAACAACTTCGCGCCGCCTGTCTGGTTTCCAGAAAAACATCGCCCTATCTGAGCCAGGACGCGTTAAGCGAGTTTCGCGCACAGCGCGAGAAAACACGCGATTTCCTGAAAAGTTTCATGCTGGAAAACGAAGACGGGTTCACGATTGATCTCGAGACAGTGTATTACGCGGGAGTAAGTAACCCGGTTCACCGTAAGGCAGAAATGATGGCCACCATGAAGGGGCTGGAACTTCTGGCCGAAGCCCGTGGCGACAAAGCGGTGTTTCTGACTGTCACCTGCCCGTCAAAATACCACGCCACAACAGAGAACGGTCATCCGAATCCCAAATGGAACGGGGCCACCATGCGCGACTCCAGCGATTACCTGGTTAACACGTTTTTTGCGGCGGTCCGCAAGAAACTGAACCGCGACGGCCTGCGCTGGTATGGCATCCGCACGGTGGAGCCTCACCATGACGGCACCGTGCACTGGCATATGATGGTCTTTGCTCATCCGGAAGAAATCGACACCATTGTGTCCCACACCCGTGATATTGCCATTCAGGAAGATCGTCACGAGCTGGGTGATGATATTACCCCACGCTTTAAGGCGGAGTACGTCGACGGCTCAAAAGGCACACCGACCAGCTACATCGCCACCTACATCGGGAAAAACCTGGACAGCCGTGCCGTGGATGGCATCGACCCGAAAACGGGCAAGCCACGCGTTGACCACGAAACCGGAAAATCAATGGCCGAGAGCGTGGAACGCGCCATCGGCTGGGCGCGCCTTCACCGGGTCCGCCAGTTCCAGTTCTTTGGTATCCCTTCCCGTCAGGTGTGGCGTGAGCTGCGTCGCCTTGCCAGCCAGATGGCACGCAACCCGGAAGGCCCACAACGGCTGAAGGATGACGCAATGGATGCGGTTCTTGCTGCCGCTGATGCCGGATGTTTTGCCACCTACATAGAGAAACAGGGCGGCGTACTTGTTCCACGCAAGGACTACCTGGTTCGCACCGCCTACGACCTCGCAGATGAACTGAATGATTACGGCGAACAGAGCGTACAGATTTACGGGATCTGGTCACCACTCATCGGGGAATCCTCTCGTGTGTGCACGCATCCGGATAACTGGAAGCTGGTAAGACGTAAACCGGAAACGGAAGACAGCGCCCGCGAAAATGGTTTTGACCTTCAGGGCGGCCCTGCCGCCCCTTGGACTCGTGGCAATAACTGTCCCCGTGTACAGGAAACAGGCAACAGCGGGACAGAACAGTCGGAAGAGCAACCAACACCGTGGACGCAGATCCCTGACGGCGTTGATGTGGATGAGTGGATGCGCTCACTGAAACGGCACGAACGCCGGGCGCTGATGCGTTCGCTGCGTGACAAACAGGCAAAAAACAGCAGTGATGAAATGCAGAACTGGACACAGAGCCGCAAACAGCCACGGCCTTTGCCTGATAACCACGAGTTACTCGCTAAAGAATGGCGGGAGTCTGCCGAATCTCTCGGCCTGCATATCGGTGAACAGCAGATGCAGCACCTGTTACGGGGCGGCACTCTGTACGTTGACGGCAGCATCATTGCACCGCAGGGATTTGAAATTGTACGCAAACCGGATACCCGCCCGGACAGCCGAATCACGCAGCTCTGGCAGCGCCTGAGCCGTAATCACGGCGTAAGCAGCACGGAGATCCGCCATAACCCGGTCGCCAGCTATCTGGAGCAGCTCGGGGCATCAGACCCCGAAGCCGCCGCACGCCTGGCATCCACAATTCAGCAGGACCAGAACACCATGAAAACTCCCGTTACCGTGCTTTCTGACATGCTGCGCGCCATCCGTGACACAGAGCACGCACAAAGAATCAATGCAACCACTGAACGCGCCCGCCGCAAGGCTACTTTGCTCCAAAAGAGAGGCAAACAGCACTTTAGTAATCAAAATGATGATGAGAAAAAACAATTACAAAGTTGGATATGCCTTTTCCATCATGAGGGATGAGATGTGAATCGCTAACCGAATATTGTGTTGAATAGAATGCAATTGATATAATTCCCCTTAATTCATTGAAAACTGGATTTTTTGCATAACTATGCAAATATCTATGGACGGCGACGATGTTTTTTATCGGGAAAACTCAAGTGCCATGTTAAGATTATGTTTATTTTTTACTGAGAAAATCGTGGATGACAAAGCCTTCTCATTTTAGAACCCCTCTTCGTTATCCGGGAGGTAAGGCAAAATTCTTGCCACATATTGAACAAATACTCCGCAACAATGATCTCATTGGTGGATGTTATGCTGAACCTTATGCAGGTGGAGCCGGTGTAGCATTAGGTTTGCTCCTTAACGGTCTTGTTGAAAATATCTTCATAAATGATATTGATCCTGCCCTTTATTCTTTTTGGTTTGCAGTGGTTAATCATAACGATCTGTTATGTGAAATGATTGATGAAGTTCCTGTGACTATTGAAAATTGGCATACTCAAAAGGAGATACTCCTAAACAATGATAAATATAGTATGCTTGAAGTCGCATTATCTACTTTCTTTTTAAATAGAACAAACCGTTCAGGAATACTTAAGGCTGGCGTTATTGGAGGGAAAGAACAAAAAGGACCATGGAAGTTAGATGCAAGATTCAACAAAAAAGAGTTAATTAAAAGGATTGAACTAATTGGTGCATATAAGGAGAAAATTTACGTATCGAATTTTGATGCTGTAGATTTTCTGCTACACCAAAAAGCATTGCTACCCCAGAATAGTCTAATATATCTTGATCCACCTTATTATGTTAAAGGAGCAGAGTTATATAGAAATTTTTATAAACATGATGATCATGTAAAAATCGCTAATACACTACGGGAAATTCAACTACCTTGGGTTGTGTCTTATGACAATGTGCCTGAAATAAAAAGCATATATCATGAATTCAACATGACTGATTATACGCTTAATTATACTGCACAAGATAAGAAAAAAGGTCTAGAAATTATCATTTATAATCATGGTATAAAAATCCCTGACATTTAAATTTAAGGATGATATAGATGATTAAAGAAATTAGTTTTAAAAAATTTAAGAAACTGATAGATATTGACTTCTCATTCAATGAAGACATCAATATAATATCAGGAACCAATGGGACATGTAAGACAACATTGCTTCATTTAATTAGCAATGGTTTCCAAATGCCACCATCTCGATCACAAAATTATTCAAATAGTAATTGTGTTAGAGTTATAAAATCTATAAACAAAATAGCCAACCCCAAAATGGAAGCAATTGTTAGGGAATCAAAAAATTACACCGATCCGGCAGAGGGAACAAAAGGTGTGTTATTTTCTATTAACTATTTGGATCATAGCACACTAGACTTCAGAAAGCACAACTCAAAAAATCCAGACGAAGCGCAACGGTATGCTATCAAACCAGTATACCCACGCGGAAAAGAAAAACAATCACTTCCAGCTAAACCAGTTTTATATCTTGGATTATCGCGACTATTCCCGATTGGTGAAACTAAAGACGACGCCCTTACAAAAATTCCGTTAAACCTACCAGAAGAGTATGTTGGTTATATATCGAAAATATATAATGAACTTTTGGGCATTAATATTATAAATATAGAATCAAACAATATCGGAGATTTTAAAGCTGGCCCATTATTTGATACCGATAACCCAGCAATTGATTCTAATACCATATCATCCGGGGAAGACAATATATTCATTATAATCAAGGCATTAGTTAGCCTTAGGTATTATTTTGAATCACTTATTCAATCCACTGATCAAAAAGAAAGCATTCTGTTAATAGATGAATTTGATGCCACTTTACATCCTTCTTTACAGATAAGATTATTAGATAAAATTTATCAATACGCAAAAGATTATAAGATTCAAGTATTTTTCACAACGCACAGTCTGACATTGCTAGAATATGCTTTTCATAAAAAATACCATGTTGTCTATCTAATTAACAATATTACAAAGGCTCTGCTTTTAGATAATCCTGATATATTAAAAATAACAATGTATCTGAAAACACAAACAAAGGATGAGATATACACAAGGAACAAGATACCAGTTTTCACGGAAGATGAAGAAGCTCGCTTTTTATTTAATGAAATACTTGGTTATTGGATAAGCAAATATCCAAATTTTGCTATAGTTAGTAATTCATTTCACTTAATTGATTGTTTCATTGGTGCAGACAATTTAAAAACTATTTTTAATGATTCTCATCTTAAGGAAACCTCGTTAAAATCAATTTGTATTCTTGATGGAGATCACAGCCCTGAGGATCAGAGAGGAATTATATCACTGCCGGGTGAAAAAGCTCCAGAACAATTGATATTTGAGCATTGTGAGCACCTTTATAATACCGACGACTCTTCCTTCTGGGAAAATCAGGATATAATTAACAATGGTTTTTCGAAAGAGTTATACTTACTCAAGATACGTCCTCAATTACAATCAATTGAAACTGAAATTCAGAAAAGAAAAGACAACCATGAGTCTACATCCGGTTTAAGAAGAAAATTAAATAAGAAAATATTCAATCAGCATATTGAATTCTTTAGAATGATTACAAGAAACTGGTTAGACAAACCAGAAAATCAGAAATCTCTCCAGTATTTTTACAATGGATTACGATCCTTATTCTACCGGGTTACACCAACAAACGGCATTGACAGAAAAATTTGGGATTTTGACTATAACAAAATCATTAAAGAGGATAAATAATGTATTCTAATAGAATATAAACATCAAAGCTATATTTTTTACACATATCAAGAGTAAAAAATAATTTAACTTTATACATAACGACCTCTTTTACAAATAAGTAGAAAAGGTCGTTATAACTCTCATCTCCATAGCATGTAATTTTCTTTGCATATTTTCACATAACAGTCAGGGATGTATTTATAAGCAACGTCGTATACATAGGCTCAATTTTTCTATAAATAAACACTCCGTTCGGTTTGCACAATAGTGCACAAATTTGCACAATTTTTTTGAACGACTTTTTGCCCTTCCGGCCCGCATGGCGGCTGGATCCGTCAAGGATCCGTGCGTGCACAAAAAAACGCGTTTTTTCTGCGCGCAAGTGACGGGGGAACAGCCCGCGTTTCAGGGGGTAAATAGCATTCCCTGAACGATGTCGCAGAGATACAACAGAATGGCTGTATTTCTCACGCTGAGCGTGAAAAAGACGTGAGGGCTTTTGATTTGATGGGGTGAAAGGTAAGGCCGTCAAAATCGCACTGAGACGGCGAGAACATGCAGTCAACGCGGTGGGATTGCGTAAGAGTCTGACTGTCGATGATGGCAATCAGCAGGAAAGCGTCGTGAAATTATCTGACTGATACAGGAGCTGGAGAGTCGGGGCATAAATTTTTTATGCCCCGGCGAAGCAGCAGACAAGCGAAGCGCGTCAGGATGTGGGCTGGGTGTCTAACAGTGCGTAAGGGTTAAAGCGGATCACCTCTTCGCCAAGCCAGTCATTGATGTGCTTCATGGCCTCCATGACGGGCATCAGCTCGTTAATTGCGTAAACCCGCGCGGCCTTCTCCACATCACCAAACGCACTTTTTTCACCCGGCATCGCCCCCATCAGTTGCGGCGGAACGCGGTGCGCAGCCAGCACATCATCACGGGATGCCGCCTTAACATTCATGAACTCATCCTTTGCGGTGATCTGCTGGAACGGCAAAATTTGCACCCCCTCTTTGCCCCCGTTGGGCGCATGAATGAGCACGTTTTTAAACGCACCACCACCACGTGCCCCCTGTAGCGTTTCTTTCAGGGAGTCCATGCTTTCGCGGTTTACCTGCGCTGCACCGATGTAGATGACGCACCCGGCGTGGGATCCGTTGTCGTAATACAGTTTTCTGAACATGTCCGCCGAATGAGACAGGCTGGCCGAGAGTAATGCGCCAAGATATTCCGGCATGCCGTAGATTTCCTGGTTAATATCCGGATTCATCAGGTGGCACACTTTGCCAGGGCGAAACTGGAACGCGTCCTTGCCATCCTGCACATACCACCATGATTCAAGATCGCTTCCGCGTCGCATGTATTTCGCCAGGGCGTGCCGTAATTTAAGCGGTTCACCGAGCATATTGCTTCGAAGCTCAAGGAATGCGTTACCGAACACAAACCAGTCCAGCGCCAGCGCCGAGAAATCCTGCCGGGAAAGCAGCGGGTGCGGAATATAGCAACCGAGCAATACATTGCGCTTAAAGTAAAGCGCAGACTGATGCCAGGACGTTTGCCGGGCAGCTCTTGCCAGACCGTACCAGTCCACCGGGGTTTCATACCACCGCCCGTTATCAGCACAGTACATATTGTCCAGCAGGTCATGCCCGGTCAGGCGATAAGGACCATCAAATGTGAATGCACTGAGCGATGATTCTTTCCTGAGCGCATCAGCGAGATCAATGCGTGAACTCATGCGCACTTTTTTATTTTTTCTGCTCATCAGAACTCCATAACCGTGAAACGCTCGTTTTCTCCTTCGCCGCCAATCGGTTCGTTAATGACAGCAAGCATGGTTGCCCACGCAAGGTCGCCGTGGCTGATCCCCCTCGCGCGGTCCGTTTCGTAAGTGATAAAGCCGCCCGGTGTTTTCACCTTACGCACGGCGTTAAAGGCCGCGACCAGCTCGCGTTCGGCGCGATCGTATTCCCACCGCCCGGCACGCATTATTTGCAGCATTTTCAGTACCAGCGACCGTTTTGATGACAGCGTGAAGGTGTACGGAATAGCGGCAGGGAAAAACCGTTTCACTATCTGATAAACAGCCTCCCCGTTCCCGCCCGTCACATCAATGCCGATATGTTCCACGTTGTAGCGACACGTGAACTCTTCAATGACTCTGGCCTGTTCTTCAAACTCCAGCCCCTGAACGCGTCGCGTCTCCACCGTTCGAAAACGGCCACCAGGAACAGACGGAGGAACCACCACGGACACAGCGCCGCTGTCGCCGTTGCCACTGCTGCCGTTTGCGTCATACCCAATCCATACCGGACGATTCCCCATCGGGCGGGGAGCAAAAGGTTTCCAGTCTTTCCAGTCGTCGTATCCGTCAACACCGCAGCCAATCAGGATATTCAGGTTAAATGCCGATTCCCCTTCGCGGACAAACTCACACATATAGAGATTGAGGAACTCGTCTTCGGTGTTTTCATCACGAATTTCGTCGATATCGGTGTGTTTCCAGCCGTGATTAACCACATCTTCCAGCGTGACAATTTGCCGCCACGTCCGGTCAGGGCAGATAAGCCCGTTATGCAGCGTTTTCCAGTCCACAGAAAAACGCTGGCGTTTATGCGAGGCCTTTTTCTCGTTCCAGCGGTCGCCGTTCCAGTAGGCGTATGCCTCGTGCGTTTCGGTGGATGGCGTGGAGAAGTAGGTGCGCCGCAGTCCGCTGAGGGTTGCCATAGCGCCAGCCACCTTGCGCAGTTCAGCAAAGCGACTGACCCAGAAAAATTCATCAAAATAAAAATTGCCCGTATAGGACTGTGCCGACGCAGCAGAAGTGCCGAGAAAATGCAGCTCTGCGCCGTTGGAGAGGATGATTTTATCGCCCCCTTTCAGCTCCACATCAACTTCAGCCGCGGCCTTCTGAATAATGCTTTTAAACTGGAACGCCTGACGACGCGACGCAGACAAAAAAATCTGGTTACGCTGGTAAGGTTGCGCCACATCGTCACGCAGCGCCATCAGCAGAGCTTCCTGTGCAAAATACCAGGTCGCCCCAATCTGTCGGGATTTCAGGATCATCCTGTTACGTATCCCGGCTTCCCTGCAAAGGGTCAGGGAGTCAAACCAGCCCCGCTGATGCCACTCCAGCCTGCTGATGATTTTTTCCCGCAGCGCGGCAATCTGTTCCGGCGTGAAATGATTTTTGAGTTTTTTCGCCCGGCCTTTCTTTCCTGCGGCCATCACATCCGGCTGGCCATCATGCAGCTTTTTAAGCTGCCGGGTCAGCAGGTCTATTTCCTTAAAGTCACCGCCTGTTTTATTCTGTTTTTCAGTAAGCTGGATGAGGCGCGCATCGATGGACTGCGTGACACGCTGCACGGGTGGCGTTTCATCCCACTGGTCGCGTTTTTTCCACGCATAAATCGTGTTCGGGTTTATTCCCATCAGACGTGATATTTCTGCGGGCGGATAACCCTGCCAGTAAAGTTGCCGCGCACGCTGGCGCACAAAAGCGTCCTGAATCATTGCTCCCCCTGAGTAATTACAGGAAGATTACCCGCGCGCGAAACTGTTCTCCTTAACCCCCTGTTCTGGCCGTTTTCTTACAACAAAAGCCCTTTGTATCAGCCTGTTACGCTTTGCCATCATGACTGAAGAACCAGTCAGAGGGGCAAAACTATGGCTAATGAAAAAAAGACATCCCGCAAAAAGTTTCGCGTGGCTGTCTCCGGATCAACTGTTGATGGCCGTGAAATCAGTCCGGTGCATCTGCGTGAAGCCGCCGAGAACTTCAACCCGGATGTTTACGCTGCCCGCGTGAACGTTGAGCACTATCTCTCGCCATGCCCGTCAAGCGAATTTTCCGCAATGGGCGATGTCACCGCACTGAGTACGGAAGACATTACGGAAGGTCCGCTGGCCGGACGTACTGCGCTGTATGCAGAAATCGAACCGACCGAGCGCATGAAGCAGCTTGTCGCTGACGGCAAGAAAATCTATTCCAGTATCGAACTGCACCCGCAGTTCTCCGTTAACGGGCGCGCCTATCTGGTCGGGCTGGCGATGACCGACACCCCGGCAAGCCTGGGCACTGAGCGCCTGAAATTCACGGCACAGCAACGTCAGGCGGTGATGACGTTCAACAGTGTCCAGGGTGAAGCACCGCTTATCTCCGAAGCCATCGAGTCTGAAATCATCGAAATGGCAGAACAACGCCAGGAAGAAGGCACCCAGTGGTTTAACCGCGTAATGGGGATTATTGGCCGTGGCCGCAAAGCGGATGACGCCAGTTTCTCCCGCATTCAGGAAGCGGTGGAAGGCGTCGCAACGTCACAGGCCGACATTATCGACCGTTTTAATGCACTGGAAACCCGCCATCAGCAGGACAGCCAGAAAATCACTTCACTGACCACAGAGCTGGCAGCACTGAAGGAAAAACTGCGCACGCAGGACGGCGATCCGCAGAACCGGTTCACCGCAACGGGCGCAGCCTCCGACCAGCTGGCTGACTTCTGATAAGACAAAGGAGCAAATTTTTTATGAATCTGGTGATGTCAGATATTACCCGCAACAAGCTGGGTTGCTATATGGCGCAGCAGGCGTCGCTTAACAATATCCCGGTTTCCGCACTGGTATCGCGATTTACCGTGGAACCCTCGGTACAGCAGCGTTTTGAAAACGCCTCAAAGGAAAGCACCGAATTTACAAAAAGAATTAACGTGATCGGCGTGACCGACCAGAAAGGCGAAAAAATCCTCCTGGATACCACCGGGCCGATTGCGCGCACGAATACCAGTTATGACGGCACAAAACGCCGTAACCCGAATAACGTGGTTGATCTGAAAAACCGCAAATACCAGTGCGAACAGGTGAACTACGACACGTTTATTTCATATCCGCAGCTTGATGCCTGGGCGGCACACCCTGATTTTCAGTCCCGCATCAGCGCACAGATTGCCCGACAGGTGGCACTTGACCGCATCATGATCGGTTTCAACGGCACGTCTCACGCGGATGAGTCTAACTTCAGCACCAACAAGTTGCTTCAGGACGTTAACGTGGGCTGGCTGGAGCACATCAGAACCGACGCCAGCGAACGCGTTATGAATAACGTGACGCTGACCTCCCGTAACATGGACAACACCGTGGCGCACGCGGGTAAGTATGCGAACGCTGATGCACTGGTACAGGACGCGCGCTCATCCTTGCTGGATGAATGGCACAAGGAAGCTGACGACCTCGTGGTGATTATGGGGCGCAACCTGTTTAACTCGCTGCGTCTGCCCGTGCTGAACAGCATCAGCGGCCAGAATCCCAATGCGGAATTACTCGCCGGGCAGCTCATTCTGTCATCGCGCACCATTGGCGGGCTGGGCGTGTTCCTTGCGCCGTTCTTCCCGGATTCAACGATGCTGATCACCTCGTTCAACAATCTGTCGATTTACTGGCAGAAAGGTTCAATGCGTCGTCTGATGAAAGACGAACCGGAATACAACCGCATCGCCACCTACCAGTCCATCAATGACGCTTATGTCGTTGAAGACTATGGCAAGTGCGCGATGGTCACTGGCCTGAAGTTCGCCGACAGCTAATCAACTCACGGCGGGCATCATGCCCGCCTGTAACGGAGAGAAAAAATGATTACTCCTGCACAGCAACACTGGCAGAACGTGATGGCACAGCGCGCAGGCCGGGCGAATGAAGGCGTGGACCACGCCGCGCGTACCGCGCATGAAGAGGTGCTGTATCGTCTGCGTCTGGCACAGGCCCGGCTTAAGGGCGTACAGGCAAGAAGCGCGAAAGCCGCCATCAAAAAAGAGTTGTTGCCGGATTTTTCCGGCTGGATTGAGGGAACGCTGGAGGCTGACGGCGGGCAGCAGGACGAAGTGATTGCCACGCTGATGGTGTGGGCGATTGACTGCGGCGATCTTCCGCTTGCGCTGCGTATTGGTGCGTATGTGGTCCGTCACAACCTCATCATGCCGGATAACTTTGGCCGTACTGCTGCCACGGTACTGACCGAAGAAATCTGCAACCCGGTATTGACGCAGGCCGGGACGGATGCCGACGCGGATTTGTCCACCTTTATCGAACCACTGGACACACTTTGGGAAATTGTCGCCAACCAGGATATGCCGGACGAAGTGCGCGCCAAATTATGCAAGGCGTGCGCCTTTGCCCGCCGTGGCCTGAGCGATGCGGACAGCATGGCCTCATCACTGAAGCTGCTGCGCGAAGCGATGCACCTGAACCCGAACGCAGGTGTGAAACGCGAGATTGCAACCCTTTCCCGCGCCCTGAAGAAAGCTGATTCCGCAGCCGAACCAGAAGACGCCAGCGCACAGCAGGCGCAGGACGAAAGCAGCAAAAGTAAAAAGACAACGCGGAAGCCTGCAACACGAAAAACCACCGCGACGCAGAAGGCGAAGCGCGGTTAACGACTGACCCCGTCAGCGGGCGGCGTGCGCGGTGTTCCGGTTTGACTCCGTGACCGTTTACACCGCGCACCCACCGCCCGATTTTTTTCAGGAGTGAACCCCATGAGTATGGTTGCCAGAACTGAACCCAGACCCGCAGAGGACGACATCACCGATACCGATGATGGCGATACCCGCATTTCAGCGGGTGCATTCTGGCCGGATATTGTGCTGCGCGAGCTGCGTCTGGCGGTACGACTGCCGGGCCGCGTGACCACCTCCCGCCTGCTGCATACTGCCACCGGGGCTGTGGCACACGTTACCCGCGAGCTGGAAGCATGGCAGCAGGAACAGCAGGCAGCTGGCCATCAGACGCTGGCCGATGTTCCGGCACCCGTAATTAACGGAGAAAGCGTCAATCTCTGGCACTGGCGCAATGCTGTTTATACCGCCACGCGCGCCCTGATTCTGGAGCGTTATCGTGATGCAGACACAACGGACAAGGGCGACCGCCGGGCGGACGCTCTGGATATACAGACATCGGATTTGTGGCGTGATGTGAGCTGGGCCATCTCTGACATTCTGTGCCGCCCGCGAATCTTTGCGGAGTTGTGCTGATGAAAGTGAAGGCACTGGAAGGCGACACCGTGGATTCGCTCTGTTTCCGGTACTACGGCACGACGCAGGGCGTCACCGAAAAGGTGCTGGATGCCAACCCCGGACTCTGTCAGCAGGTATTTCTGGACGCCGGGCAGGAAGTTGAGATGCCGGAGCCGGAGAAGAAGAAACGAGAAATGATTCAGTTGTGGGGGGAGTAGCAGTGAGCACCATTCAAACAGGGATCACAGAGCAGGTTATTGCGTGGCTCTTTGACCACCTGCCAACGGTGTATGCAGTAGGCGCGGCGGTCAGCATTTCCGCGCTGATGAGTCTTTATGACGGACGAACACTGGTTCAGACCGTAACGGGATCGCTGGCGTGCGGCGTTCTTGCCATGGCCGTGGCCGGGTCGTTGCGCTTCTTCGGGTTTCCTGAAGATGCCGTGACGTTTATCGGCGCATCAATCGGTTTTATGGGTGCAGAGAAAGCACGCGACAAGGTTATTGCGGCCTTTAATCGCAGGGTGAAGGAGAAGGACGAATGAGCAACACATTTAAATTCAGCAGCCGGAGCGAAAAGAATTTGCAGGGCGTAAATCCTGATCTGGTGAAAGTGACCCGACGGGCACTGGAAATCTCGGAAGTGGATTTTGGTATCACCGAAGGGTTGCGCAGCCGTTACCGCCAGAAGCAACTGGTGGCCACGGGTAAGAGCCAGACCATGAACAGCCGCCACCTTACGGGGCATGCCGTGGATGTTGTGGCTTATATCGGCAGCCAGGTGTCATGGGAATGGCCGCTGTACGAAAAAATCGCAGCAGCATTCAGACAGGCCAGCCGGGAACTGAATATTCCGGTGGAATGGGGCGGCGACTGGAAGACTCTGAAAGACGGACCGCATTTTCAGTTACCACACGGAGCCTATCCGGCATGAAGCTCTGGCCCACGCTTGGCGTCGCTTTCCTTCTGATTGCCGGATGGGGAACATCCATGCGTCTGTCGTGGTCGCTGGGCCGGGAGAACGCCAGAAACGAAGCGCAGGCCAGCACCCTGAAAAGTACCGCCGACACCCTGAATATCATCAGCGCCGGGGTACAGGATATGCAGCAGGTGCTGGCGCAACTCCGCGTGGAAAATCAGCAACGCAATCAGGACGGAGAGGTAAGACGTGAACAGCTACGCAACGATATTGCAAAAGATGAATGCGCCCACGCTTTGCCTGACGCTCGTTTTACTGACAGGCTGCGCAGGCACGCAGAACGCGCCACTGCCAGCGCCGTCAGTCCGGCTTATACCGCAGACGCTGACCATACCGGTAACGCCTCCCCCCTTCCCTGATACTCCCACATGGGGAAATCTCGGTATATGGGGCGACCGCCTTCTGGATGCACTGGAAACCTGTAACGCGGATAAACGGGCCATTGAATTACTGGAACAGCGCAGGCTGCAACGACTGAACAACGAGGATAACAACCATGCTGAAAACTGATTCCCTGCGTGAAGCCATGACCCGTTCATGCCGATGGTGTCAGGCCAACCCGGAAAAATTCACCATTTTCGTGGAGAGCGGCAACATTGAAACGACCGGAGAAACGCCCTCGTTTGTTTACCGCTATCAGATGGTGATGTTTGTCATGGATTACGCCGGGGAGCTGGACGACCTCACGCTGCCGCTACTGGCGTGGTTATCCGAAAATCAGCCACAGTTGTTGCTCAATCCGGAGCGTAATCAGGACATCAAATTCTCCGCCGTTATCAATGACGATGACAGCGCCGATCTCCTGTTTACGCTCCCCCTGCGGGAACGCGTTCGCATCACGCGCAGCAGTCAGGGCACACCGCAGGCAGAACACCTGCCTGAGCCAAAACCCCGCCAGCCATCTTCCGAAGGCGACTGGTCGCATGTATTCCAGGATGTGACGTGGGGTGAAAGCGATGGATAAGGCATTCACCCGCGTGGATGAAACCTTTGAGGCCATCCGCGACAGCCTGAATCAGCAGGCCATCAATAACATCGCCAGAAAGCTGGCACAGGATTTACGCCGCGCCCAGCAGGCGCGTATCCGGTCACAGAAAGCGCCGGACGGGACCGCGTGGACACCACGCAGACGCCGCGTACCCCGGATACAGGAACGCATTCGCTTTATCTGGAATAACGAAGCACGCACGCTGAAAAACTGGCATCACGACACGGGGAAATACGGGCGAACCATTACCGGGTGGGATGAGGATAAAAACAATATCCGCACGTTTTACCGGGATGACATCGACCGTTTTCTGGAAATACGCACCCGGCGCATCAACCAGGACAGCACAAAGCGCGTCCCCATGTTCGTAAAACTGCGCACCGCCCGCTACCTGAAAGCCCGTGCAGATGCTTCCGGTGTGACGGTGGGTTACAGCGGCGTGGCCGCACGTATTGCCCGCGTTCATCAGTTCGGTGAGCGCGATCAGGTTGCGCCGGGCATTTTCACCGATTACCCGGTACGTGAGCTGTTGGGTATCAGCCAGGCAGATGAGCGCCTGATTTATAACACGGTGCTGGGCCGGATTGCGGAGGCTGTACGGTGAGCGCAGAACTCATGCGACTGCTGAGCAACATCATCCGTACCGGGATCATCTCTGAAGTTGATGAGGAATCCTGGTGCGTGCGCGTTCGCAGCGGCGAACTGGAAACAGGCTGGCTGCGCTGGAACACCACGCGCGCGGGAGCCTTCAATGTGTGGCTGCCGCCATCACCAGGCGAACAGGTGGTAATTGCCTGCATTGGCGGCAACCCGGAAACCGCCATGATAATTGGCAGCCTGTGGAGTGATGCCAGTCCGGCCCCCGGCAAAAGCCTGAAAGAAATCGTGATCAGCGCGCCGGATGGCGCGGTGTTCCGCTACGACGCGGACGCAGGCGCACTGAGCGCCAGCGGCATGAAAACGGCCACTTTACAGGCATCCGTCAGCGTGACACTGGACACGCCCGTCGTGGAATGCACAGACCTTCTGAGAACAGCGACGCTTGACGTCACAAAAGGAGGAAAGATGAGCGGCAATATCACGCACAGCGGCGGCGATTTCACCTCAAACGGCATCACAGTGCATACGCATAAACACGGTGGTGTTAAAGGTGGCAGCGATTCGACAGGAGGCCCGCAGTGACAACCCGCTACACAGGAATGAACCCGGACGGAACGGGAAACCTGAATGATATGGAGCACCTGAAACAGTCAGTCAGGGACATCCTGACCACCCCGCTGGCCAGCCGGGTTATGCGACGGGAATATGGCAGCCTTGTGCCTGATTTGATTGACGAACCCATGAATAACACCACGCGTCTGCAATGCATGAGTGCTGCCGTGATTGCGCTGACACGATGGGAACCCCGCATTGCCCTGGATTCCATCGATGTTGTCTGGAAAGCGGGAGGCCGCGCCGGGGTGACACTGTCGGGCACTGTCATGCAGACCATGCAGAATGTTGAGTTAACCATCACGCTGAGGGAGTAAATCATGCCCGCCGTTGACCTTTCCCAGTTACCGGAACCCGCCATCATCGCGGAGCCTGACTTTGAAGCAATTCTGGCTGACACAAAAGCCATGATGATTGCGTCCTATCCCGCCGAACAGCGTGAAGCCGTTTCCGCCGCGCTGGAGCTGGAATCGGAACCCCTTAACGTTATCGCTCAAACCATGTCGTTTCGTGAAATGCTGTTACGCCAGCGGGTCAATGAGGGTGCACGCGCCTGCATGTTAAGCCACAGCGCCGGGACAGACCTGGACAACCTCGCAGGCAATATGAACACAAAGCGCCTGGTTATCACTCCGGCAACGGATACCACCGACGCGATGATGGAAAGCGACACCTCGCTGAGGCTGCGGGCGCAACGGGCGTACGACGGCCTGAGTGTTGCTGGCCCGTCAGGTGCATACGAGTATTTTGCCCGCAGCGCCAGCGGTCTGGTGCGTGATGCGCGGGCTATCAGTCCGTCTCCGGCAAATGTGACGGTTTCCATCCTGTCCACTGAAGGCGACGGCACAGCAACGGAGGCGTTGCTTAATACCGTTCGCGCCGTTCTGAATGCAGAGGATACCCGCCCGGTGGCCGACCGCCTGACCGTACAGAGTGCCAGAATCGTGACATGGCGGCTGAATGCAAAACTGTACTTTTACCCCGGCCCGGAATCCGAACCTATTCTGGCCGCGGCTGAATCGTCGTTCAGGAAGTGGCTGGCTGAGCAGGGGCTTATCGGTCAGGACGTGGCGTTGTCCGCCATTGCTGCCGCACTGCATGTGCACGGTGTGCAACGCGTGGAGATAATCGAACCCACACAGAATATGGCCATCAGCGACATACAGGCGGCGCGCTGTGAGTCATTCACCATCAGCGAAGGTGGGCGTAATGAGTAATTCACTGTTACCGCCATCAGCCAGCAATTTCATGCGTTGTGCCGAAGCTGTCGGAGCGCGCATTACAGACATCCCGGTAGACCTCAACACGCTGTGGTCGCCGGACACCTGCCCGGTGCATCTGCTGCCTTATCTCGCCTGGGCATTTTCCGTTGACCGCTGGGATCGCAACTGGCCGGAAGAGACAAAGCGACAGGTGATTCGTGATGCATGGCTGATACACCGACACAAGGGAACCATCAGCGCACTGCGCCGGGCCATTGAGCCGCTGGGATACCTCATTCGTGTGTCTGAGTGGTGGGAGTTCGGCGGAGAACCCGGAACATTCAAGGTTGATGTTGGCACGCTGGACAGTGGTGTGACCGAGGAAATGTATCTGGAAATGGAACGGCTGATTGCCGACGCCAAACCCGCAAGTCGCCACCTTATCGGCCTGAACATTATCCAGGACATTCCTGGCTATCTGTATACAGGCGGTGTGGTCTGTGATGGTGATGTTATTACTGTTTATCCCGGATAAGTGAGAAACAATGAGCACGAAATTTAAAACCGTTATCACTACTGCCGGAGCCGCAAAGCTGGCAGCTGCCACTGTCCCCGGCGGGAAAAAAGTAACCCTGTCTGCAATGGCCGTGGGTGACGGTAATGGCAAATTGCCGGTGCCGGATGCCGGTCAGACGAAACTGGTGCATGAGGTCTGGCGTCACGCTCTGAATAAAGTCAGCGTGGATAATAAGAATAAAAACTATATCGTGGCTGAACTGGTTGTACCGCCCGAAGTGGGCGGCTTCTGGATGCGTGAGCTTGGTCTGTATGACGATGCCGGAACACTGATTGCGGTCGCCAACATGGCGGAAAGCTATAAGCCTGAACTGGCTGAAGGCTCCGGGCGTGCGCAGACCTGCCGCATGGTTATTATTGTCAGTAACGTGGCGTCCGTTGAGCTGAGTATTGATGCCAGCACAGTGATGGCGACGCAGGATTACGTCGATGACAAAATCGCAGAACATGAGCAGTCCCGCCGCCATCCTGACGCCACGCTGACAGAAAAAGGTTTTACTCAGTTAAGCAGTGCAACAGACAGCACCAGTGAAAGGCTGGCAGCAACGCCAAAAGCGGTCAAGGCAGCAAATGACAACGCAAATTCACGTCTGGCGAAAAATCAGAACGGTGCAGATATCCAGGATAAATCAGCTTTTCTGGACAATATTGGTGTTACCAGCCTGACGTTTATGAAAAACAATGGCGAAATGCCGCTTGATGCTGATCTGAATACATTTGGTCCCGTTAAGGCTTATCTGGGGATCTGGTCTAAAGCTACCTCAACTAACGCAACACTGGAGAAAAATTTCCCGGAAGATAATGCTGTCGGTGTGCTTGAGGTTTTTGCTGCCGGCAATTTTGCAGGTACGCAACGCTTCACCACGAGAGACGGCAATGTATACATACGCAGACTCGCCAATAAGTGGAATGGCTCTGATGGTCCGTGGGGCATATGGCGTCACACTCAATCAGCTACCCGCCCTTTGAGTACGACTATAGACCTGAATACGCTTGGAGCCGCCGAGCATCTTGGTTTATGGCGTAACAGTAGCTCGGCTATAGCTTCATATGAACGCAATTATCCAGAGGAAGGCGGCTTTGCTCAGGGGACGCTTGAGATCCTCGAAGGCGGGAATTATGGAAGAACGCAACGTTATACCACTCGCCGTGGAAATATGTACGTCCGCTGCCTTGCGGCAAGCTGGGATGCATCAAATCCGCAGTGGGAACCGTGGTTAAGAGTCGGTCATCAGTCAGAGAGTCGTTATTACGACGGGGATTTGAATGATGTGACTTCACCAGGTATTTACAGCGTTACAGGTAAAGCGACCAACGGTCCAGTACTGGACGGAAACGGCGTGACAGTCCTCGGTATTCTGGAAGTGTTGAGGCGCTTTGATGGTGTTAACGTATGGCAGCGTTATACAACTGCCGGAACAGGTACAACCCTTAAAGGTCGCACGTTTGAGCGCGTTTTTACCGGCAGCTCATGGAGCGAATGGCGGGAAGTTTACACATCTTATTCACTTCCCCTGAATCTGGGCATCGGTGGCGCAGTGGCAAAACTATCCAGTCTGGACTGGCAGACCTACGATTTTGTGCCGGGCAGTCTGATAACCGTTCGGCTGGATAATATGACCAATATTCCCGACGGTATGGACTGGGGCGTCATTGATGGCAACCTGATAAACATCGCAGTTGGTCCGAGTGATGATTCCGGTACGGGGCGCTCAATGCATGTATGGCGCAGCACTGTAAGTAAAGCGAACTACCGCTTTTTTATGGTGCGTATTTCAGGAAATCCGGGAAGCCGCACGATCACGGCAAGACGAGTACCAATCATTGACGAAGCCCAGACATGGGGCGCGAAACAGACATTCAGTGCTGGCCTTTCTGGCGAACTGTCCGGCAATGCGGCGACAGCAACAAAGCTGAAAACAGCCTGTAAAATTAATAACGTTTCGTTTGATGGTACATCAGATATTAACCTGACGCCGAAAAATATTGGTGCATTTGCTTCAGGAAAAACAGGAGACACCGTTGCGAATGATAAAGCCGTTGGATGGAACTGGAGTAGCGGAGCCTATAACGCAACTATTGATGGGGCATCAACGTTAATTCTTCATTTTAATATCGGTGAAGGAAGTTGCCCCGCCGCCCAGTTCCGCGTTAATTATAAGAACGGCGGTATTTTTTATCGTTCTGCTCGTGACGGTTACGGATTCGAGGCTGACTGGTCTGAGTTTTATACCACAACGCGAAAACCTACAGCGGGAGATGTCGGTGCACTGCCGTTATCTGGTGGTCAATTGAATGGTGCACTGGGTATCGGAACATCCAGTGCTCTTGGCGGTAATTCGATTGTTTTGGGTGATAATGACACGGGCTTTAAACAAAATGGCGATGGTAATCTGGATGTTTATGCTAATAACGTCCATGTTATGCGCTTTGTTTCCGGCAGCATTCAGAGTAATAAAACCGTAAATATTACGGGGCGCGTTAACCCCTCGGATTACGGCAATTTTGATGGCCGATACGTGAGGGATGTCCGACTTGGCACACGTGTTGTTCAGACCATGCAAAAAGGCGTGATGTATGAGAAATCAGGCCATGTAATTACCGGGCTTGGCATTGTCGGCGAAGTTGATGGCGACGATCCGGCAGTATTCAGACCAATACAAAAGTTAATTAACGGAACGTGGTACAACGTGTCACAGGTGTAATTTATGCAGCATTTAAAAAACATTGTCGCTGGCAATCCAAAAACCGTTGAGCAATATCAGCTAACAAAAAATTTTAATGTTGCCTGGCTGTGGTCAGAAGACGGAAAAAACTGGTATGAGGAAGTGAAGAACTTTCAGCCGGACACAATAAAAATTCTTTACGACGAGAACAATATTATTGTGGCCGTAACCAGAGACGCTTCAACACTGGACCCTACAGGCTACAGCGTTGTCGAAGTTCCCGATATCACCGCCAATCGTCGCGCCGACGATTCAGGAAAGTGGCTGTTTAAGGACGGAGCTGTGGTTAAACGGATTTATACGGCAGACGAGCAGCAACAGCAGGCCGAATTACAAAAGGCCGCATTGCTTTCCGAAGCTGAATCAGTCATCCAGCAGCTGGAACGCGCTGTCAGGCTGAATATGGCGACGGATGAGGAGCGCACACGACTGGAAGCCTGGGAACGCTACAGTGTTCTGGTCAGCCGTGTGGATACGGCAGATCCCGAATGGCCACAAAAGCCTGAATAAAAATTAAGGCCCGATAGCGGGCCTTGTCTCATTCAGGTTGTTCGGGAAACGTTACTGGCAGGCCGGAGGTGTCTGTAGATTCGACTTTCTACGCGTAGAGCATCCACTCGGTTAATTTTTGTTTATTCTCGTCGGAAATGATGTCCAGCCGTAGCTGTGAGTCCCATAGGCGATATACAGGCCGAAGAAACAACCAGGCAGATCCAGGAAAAAGAAAACCGCTAATCTGACCATTAGCGGTTTTTGTGTTAAATCAGAACAGCCCTTTAACTGAACTGGCCGCGCTGTTAAGAGATGATGTCACCTTATCTTTGAAGCCGGACAGCATATCGCTGAATGATGAGGATTGCAGGCGCTCCCGCAAATCCTCATCACAGCGTTCAAGGGTCAGTGAAAATTCTATCTTTTTCGCCTTACCGTAGCGATCAAACTCGGAACGGGTCGTATTCGTTTCAGTCAGCACATACATGCCGTAAATCTGCCCGACACCATCAATCAGAGGCCAGGGGCGTCCTGTATATGCCTGCGTGGTCAGCAACGAAAGCGACGCTTCGCCACCTGTAATTTCAGGATAAAGCACGCCGGAAAGCACAATGCGATCATCACCTGCACCGATATACTGCCAGCTTGCTGAACGGTTAACGCGTTCATTTTTCACATGCCGCCAGCTTTTGTTTTGCTGTAACTGCTGATGCGGCAGTGTGCGCAGCTCAAAAACAAACATGCCGTAGATCATCATCATGGCCATGACTCCTCAATCTTTATCGTAAAAACTGCCACGCCCGGCACGGGCGCGCCGTTCCATTTCTGCCCTGACCATTTCACCGACCAGTTTCGCCAGTTCGCGGGGATTCTGCGTAACAACGTTATGCAGATGAACATGAATTTCACCACCAAATCCGGAGGCAACAGGCTCCCGGTTACGGGAAGTTACAGGAACTGATGCCACTGGCGATCGTATGGCCTCCGCCACCGGGCGGGAGCTGGCCGCAACAACAGGGACCAGCGCCGGAGGCAGCGGAGCCGGGACTACGGGTGTGACATTAATTGCGGGGGCAGGCTTACTGACCTGCGCAATCTTCCGCTCCTGCCACTCCCCACGAACAGCAAGTGCGCGGGGCAGGTTCTTAAAGACAATATCGCCGGGGCCAATGCGTTTTTTCGTCTCATCAACCAGCTTACCTGTGTTATCAGCAATTTTGCTGAGTCTGCGCAGCGTCCCGGTATTGCTGTCTGTGAGCGGTTTGTTGTCTTTGGGGTTATCACCTCCGGTGCCATTGCCATTTTCCACAGGCTTCGGCGGATTGATTTTCGCCAGGTCCCCCTGAAGCAAGGCAACCTTGTCCTGAAGAATGGCCGCACGCTGTGCGTCTTCGATTTTCTTTCTCGCCCTTTCCGCTTCATCCGGAAGAACACCGAGTTTTTCAAGTATCCACGCCAGCGTATCCAGCAACATTTTTGCAGGCGTCAGAACAAGCTGTAACGCGCCACCAAGAACGTTACCGAATATCTCGCCAGCACTGGTACATTTATCCAGCGTTTCCTTGCTGGACTCCATCGGTGACAGCAGCGATTTAAACCAGTTAAACACCTGGCTGATCCCGCTTCCGATTGCGTCAAAAACAGGGCCAAACCGTTCAAAGGTTTCACGCAACGGGTTCAGCCTTTCCATAATCCCGCTGAACACCCCGGCAAAAAATGCCCTGATGGGATCCCAGTATTTCCAGATAAGAACGGCAGCTCCGGCAAGCGCAGCCACGATAAGACCAACCGGACTGAACAGCGCCCCGATAGCGCCTCCCAGCAAAGAAACGGAACCCGTCAGCATTCCCCACAGCGCAGGCAACACCCTGACGACATTCATTGACCGGGTAAGAATGTCAAAACCAAGACGCAGGGTGGCCAGCTTTCCGTAAAGCACCCCAATAACCAGCGACAACGAGCCAATCGTTGCAGTCATTGCCAGCAACGCACCGCCTGCTATCAGTAGCTGGCGTGTCAGTACCGGATGGGCCTGCGCCAGCGAGGTGATTTTTTCAAGCACCCGCGTGAGCCACTGCGTGACAGAACGCAGCGGACCGTCAACCAGATCACTGATGCGAATACGAAGACCTTCCCATGCGCTGTCGAGATTTTTCAGGTCCCCATCAAGATTATCGGCCATTACTTTTGCAACGCGATCGGCCTCTCCCCTTGCCCCCTGCAATTCTCTGGTCAGTTTTTGCAGCTCTCCTGAACCAGCCGCCGCAACAAGCGTCTGCAAACCAACGAACGCCTCTTCTCCGGCGATGTCCTTGAAGAAGGAGACCTGGTCCACCTGTCCGTATTTTTGTGTCGCCTTATAGAGATCAAGCAGCACATCCTCCATCGGGCGCATTTTGCCTCTGGCGTCAGCAACTGACACCCCCAGCTCTTTCAGTGCATCAGCCGCAGCTTTTGGCGGTGATGCAAGGCGGGACAGACTTGCGCGCATGGCCGTGCCAGCATCGCTTCCGCGAAGACCATTATTGGCAAGCATCCCGGCCATGGCCGCCGCTTCTTCAAGACTGATACCAAGTTTTGCGGCAACCGGACCGGTATACTTCATGGTTTCGCCCAGCGCGCGTAAATCAGTATTGGTCCGGGTAAATGCTGCTGTCAGCGTATCGCCCACCCGGTCCATTTGATCGGCTGTCAGGTTGAACTGTGTGAGGATATTGGAGCCTATATCCGCCGTCTCGCCGAGTTCGACGCCACCTGCCAGCGCCATATTAAGAACACCGGGCAATGCGGCCTGAATGGCCTGCGGAGTAAAACCAGCCATTGCCAGAAAGCTCTGCCCACTGGCGGCATCACTCGCAGTAAACTGTGTTTCAGAGCCAAGTTTTAACGCCTGCTCACGCAGCGCCTTAAACTGCGGGCTGTTTTTGTCGATTCGCGTCAGTGCCTGAACGCGGGACATCTCTTTGCCGAACCCGATCGCAGGCTGCAAAAAACGCCCGGCAGCATAGCCGCCCGCCGCTGCCGCACCAATTGCCAGCGCACCACCTGTTTTCAGTTTTCCCGCGGTTTCCTGCGCGCGCGAATACCGCTCACGCGCCCGCGTTACACGCGCAAGCGCCTGCCGTTCGCGTTCAAGCTGGTTGTTGTACTGTTCGGTGCGTCTGATGGCCTGCTGGATGGTGTTATCGCTGCCTGTCAGGGAAATGCCGTGACGTTTCAGCTCTCCGCCAAGCTCCCGCATTTTCTGAATTTCCCGTGTGCGCGATTCATTCAGGCGTTCAAGCCGGGTGCTTAACTGCTGCATCAGCTTTTGTTGTTTTTCGCTGAGCACTGTACCCGTGCGTTGTAACTGATTAAGGGCGTTAAGCTGGCGTCGTGCTTTCACGATACCCGCATCCGCTTTACTGACAGCGTCGCGGGCGCGCTCAAATGATCGCGCCTGACGCTCGAGATTTTTGATCGCCCCCTGCGTTCGCTGGATGGAGTCACCAAACTGCCCCATCAGGCGGCGGGCGTTTTCGGCAGGCCGGGTCAGCCTGTCAACGGCGCTGAAAGCGACCCGGATATCAAGAGTCTTCATTGTCTGCATTCCCGCTGCGAAGTGCCGCCCGCTCACGCCAGCTAACCACTTCGCCGGGCGTCATCATGAAGATTTCGGCGGGCGACCAGTTAAAAATGGCGGCAATATCCGCCACAAAGTCTTCTATGTGCTCAAAGCACACAACCGTGATCAGGCTTCCGTCGCCTGTTCGTTCTTCCCGCCAGAGTCCGCACCGCTCAAAAAATTTACGGCAACCACACATAACTGAATAAAATCACGGGATGCCATTTTTTTGATCGTCACTTCATCCAGTCGCGGTGATGTCACGCGTGACAGCAGCGTAAACATGGATTCCGCTTTCAGATTCAGCACATCAGACAGTGACAAATCTCGCAGAGATCCAGCCTGCTCAATAGCCCCGGTGATCTCCACATACGTGATTTTTTCGCCGCCTCGCTCAATTGGTTGGGTAAGTTTTACGCCACGCTCACTGGTTTCTTTCACAGTGTCAGTAACTACCGTGTTTTCGGTATCGATGTTTTTCGTCTCTTTCATCAGGAAACTCCTTTCAGTCAGAGGCGACGCACTGCGCCGCCTGCATATTACTTATCAGCCAAGCCCGAGCGCGGAACGGATGCGATCGGGCACAATGTCCTTGCCGTCCTTCCGGTAAATGAAGTTCAGCAGGTCAATCTCCCACAACGGGCGATCGTTAACACTCAGCTTGTAGTAGGTGTTTTTAATGGCGTAAGTGTGTGATGTGGCTTCGCCCTGTTTGGCTTCCCCCATATCAATTTCCGTCACACGTCCGCGCATTTCGACTTCATACAGGTCGCTTTCTGCATCGGTGTAGTATTCACCCGCAAAACGCAGCAGCGTGCCGTCAATCGTGCCGCCATACTTAAGGAACAGCTCACGAACTGCGCCCCCCATGACAAAGCTCGCATCAAGCGCGGAGTCGTCCAGACCGAGATCAATACTTACCGCACCCATCATGCCACCACCCCGGTAGCTGTCGGTTTTGCGCGTCAGCTTAGGCAGAGTGACGGACGTCACCTTACCCACTTCGTTTTCACCATCCACAAACAGCGTAAAAAAGCGAAGATGTTTTGGTACAGCCATCAGGCACCTCCCAGCACCGCAAATGCGGGACCAAAGAATTCATCAGTAAACGACTGGTAAAGCTCCATGTCTTCCAGCGGGGGAACAGGCGTATATTTGTAGCGAATACGCACGCGCCCCTGACGTAAATTCGTGGTGCCGTTATCCACCACGTCATACCAGCACGACGCCCCAATCAGTTTCCCGGCAGTAACCAGTGAATCCAGTTTTGCCCTGATGGCACTGATAACATCTTTCACGTTCGCAGGCGTCAGTGGACTGTCGATGGTTTCAAACTGCGCTTCCGCAATTGAATCAGCCAGCACCTGTGCGGTTCGGGTATACACCTCAAAGATGTAGGCGTTCGTTTCCGGTGTGCGGTTGCCCCAGAAGCGGAACCCGTTGCGACGAATAATGGTCGTGATTTCTTTGTTGTTGAGGCTGTTGGCATCACTGTCTTCGGCCTGCAACGACCAGAACACATGCCTGGACATCCCCAGCACATTTTTAACCGGAACGTTGGACAGCGATTTGTGCCAGCCCTGCTCATGGTCAATGTACGCACGAAGGCCGCACGCATAGGCAGGCGCGGGGAACGTTTCGTTTTTGCCACTTTTCGGGTTGTAGGCGATGAAGTCCGGCCATAAGAGCATCACCTCACGTTCGTTGAATTTCTGGCGGTAGGTAATCGCCTCAGCCATCGTGTTACAGCCGTGACATGAGGCATACACAAACGCGCGCAGTTTACCCGCAATCACGCACAGGGATTTTGTTACCGCCTCCGTGTCCAGCTCCGGCGCGGCCAGAATACGCGGACGGTATCCGATGCTTTCATCCTGCTCTGCAACAAGCAGCGCATACATCCCCGTATAGCTGCCGTCAGATTCAGAACCACCGATAACCAGTTGATCCTGCGTTTTTCCGTCTTCTTCTTTGTGTTCAGCCACGCGAACGACGATCACCTTTGTGCTCACCTGGTCTGCGATGGCCTTAAGCGCACGATAAAGCGTCCCCGTTGTTCCGCATTTTCCCAGCACGTCATTGACGCGGGTCAGCAGTGTGGGCTTGTTCAGCGGGAACAGCTCCGCATCCGCATCATCCGCCGTTGCCACGATACCGATAACACTGGAATCAACATCATTAATCGCTGTTACCAGGTCGGTACTTTCCGTAACACGGGCACCATGAAAACGAGTTTCACTCATAGCTTCAGCCCCTTGTATCCGTTAAATGATTCGGCAACAATCATCACCCACCACGCGCGTAATCTCACCCCTGCGCCGTTCTCCCGACCCGGCGACAACAAAAAGCAGTAACCCCCTCCGCACGCACATGCGACCATGCCACACAGGGAGGGAACAGATGACCGATACCACCATGCAATTGCTCAGTCAGGGCACAGACCCCGTGAAAATGCCGGATTTTGATATTCTCGCGGAGGGTAAAACGCTGTCAGGCGTGGCAGAGCGCCTGATGAGCCTGTCACTGACCGACAACCGGGGATTTGAGGCGGACCAGCTCACCATCACGCTGGATGATGCGGATGGTCAGTTGCAGCTACCGCCACGGGGCGCGCGCCTGACGGTTCTCATTGGCTGGAAAGGAGAACCGCTGACAGAAAAAGGCACTTACATTGTTGATGAAATCGCTCACGAAGGACCGCCGGACAGGCTGACTGTTTCAGCCAGAAGCGCAGATTTTCGGGATGAATTTAACGTTAAACGTGAGGTGTCCTGGCATGATGTGACCGTTGAGCGTGTGGTATCCGCCATCGCTCATCGGTATGGTCTGAAACCGCAAATCAGCGAAATGCTGATGGATATCGAAATCGACCACGCCGACCAGACCGAAGAAAGCGACATGTCCTTCCTTACGCGCATGGCGGAAATGCTGGGCGCAATCACCACGGTAAAAAGCGGCAATCTGTTATTCATCATGCCAGGTGGTGGCGTGAACGCACAGGGCCAGCCGTTGCCCTCGTTCGCCATTACACGCAGCAGCGGCGATCGCCATCAGTTCCGTATTGCTGACCGCGAGGCGTATACGGGGGTACGCGCCTACTGGCTTGATCTTAATTACGGGAAAAAGAAAAAAGTCAGCGTGAAACGCCGCAAACCGCCAAAACCCAAAAAGGAGAAAAGCAGCAGCCGTGAAGGTGATTATATGGAAGGCGCAGAAGGCAATGTGTTTGTGTTACGCAAGACTTATCAGAACGAGCAGGCAGCAAGACGCGCAGCGGCGGCAAAGTGGCAGCAGCTACAACGCGGAGCCGCAGCGTTCTCCATCACGCTGGCGCGTGGACGTGCAGAACTCTACCCCGAAATGCATGGCACGGTAACAGGATTTAAAAGCGAGATTGATAATCAGGACTGGATTATTGCAAAAGCCGAGCACACCATTGATAACAGCGGCTTTACCACGCAGCTTGAGCTTGAAGCAAAAATTCCAGAATGGATAGCAGAAACAGAGTGAGCAATTTTGATACATTAGATTAAACATGGGCGGAACACTTACGACACAGAGTAAACCTGATCTGCCAGTCACTTCTGCACCAAGAGCGAAAATTTATGACAGCGCTATGTGTTTATCTCCCCGAAAAGCTCAGTCAAATAGTGATTTGTCAAATCCCCACTCAGTATCAATAGAGATAGTTGACTGAGTGTGCTCAAAGCCATACCTGCCACGATGAGCTTTGCATAACAGACTTGTTTTTTTAGGTGATTTTCGTTATAAATTTTCAGCGTTGCTTAGATGTTATGTGTTTATGCTCAATATGCAGATTTTGAGTTTTTTTGTGGCTATATTATAACATTAATAGCAACATCTCTATGATTGCTTTATTTAAATGGATGAGTTTGAAAATGAGAGCATATCATAATGACCAACCTATACTAGGCGGTCAAAATGATCCAGACTTACTAAATAGACTTACTTTTGCAAATAATTTGGCAAATATTTTACTATTAAATAACGACGATGATTGTTTCACTGTATCTATAGAGGCTGAGTGGGGATATGGTAAAACGTCAGTCATAAATTTTATAAAAAAGGCCTTAAATGAAAAGGACTCCTTACCCATTATAATAGAATATAATCCATGGTTGGCTGGCCAACCTGAATCCTTGATTCAAGATTTTTTATTGCAGTTTTCTTCACAACTAAATATTAAAGACAAATCAAAAGTTGCATTAAAAGTATCAAAAGAGCTAATTGCATACTCTAGCCTCTTTAGTGCTGCTAAACTTATCCCTGGAGCAGAACCATGGGCATCTATCATAGAAAAATCTCTTTCAAGCTTTGGACATGCTACTAAAAAAATAGCTGAGTTAAAAAAACTTGATCTTTTAGATAGAAAAAAACAAGTGGCTAACGCGATAAAAAAAATAAAACATCCTATAATTGTAATAATTGATGATATTGATCGTTTAACACCCTCTGAGGCTTTTCAAGTTTTACGGTTAGTCAAAGCTGTTGCGAATTTCTCAGGCACTTCTTTTTTACTTGCATTTGATCCTAATTATCTAATTTCTGTGCTTGATAAAAATAACATTATAAATCCGTCAGAATATATTAATAAGATTGTTCAACTTCGAGTTTCACTTCCCGTAATTTCAGAAAGAGGACTGAATGAAATCGCAAATTCAGAGTTTGAAAAACTAGGTGATAGTTTTTTAACTGATAAATTTGAAAAAGATCAAGAAAGATTAGATTGGATTTACCATAATTATTTCAAGCAATTAATTAATAATCCAAGAGAGTTGAAAAGGTTTTTCAACCACTTGAGATTTACTTTAGAGCAAATTAAAGGTCAGGTGTGTTCTTCAGATCTTTTTTCTTTATCTCTAATCGCAACCAAATCAAATTTAATTTATGAGCATATAAAGAATACTCCTGAAGCGTACATTGGGAATGGATTAACCATCGATAATTTTTTAATGAATAAACATCAAGATATTATAGAGCATTATAGCCATGAACGATGCAATAAACTAAATATGTTTTCCCAACGAGAACGTACATTGATGCAGGGGCTATTAGAGTATATTTTCCCTCTTCTACGCCCCAAGAAATCTTATCCTTATGATGTATCTGATTCAGATGCAGCAGGAAGAATTTCTGCCCCCCAAAGACTTCATATTGCCCTTCATTTTAAAACTCCAGTAGGATATATTTCCGATCATGACATTCTTCTTTTCATCGAAGGGAAAATTAATAGAGAAAAATTCCTTGAGGATGTGTTATCTCAAAATGCCGAGGAAAGATTTTTCGAAATGATGACTATTTATACAGACGCTTGTTGTAAAGTTGATAGTTTTAATATATTAACGTGCATTTATGATAGATTTCTTTTCTCTCAAGAGTTAAAATCTTCATTAGAAAAAAACTATGGTCTCATTAGAAAAGATCCTTATAGAAGGATGTGTTGGCTCACTGATAAAATTATATCTAAAAGTAGTGAGCAATATGAGCTAATAAAAAAAATTATTGGTCGATATGAGAATGCGCCACTTGGAGCAGAAGTGCTATACAACGTACGAAACTCAAGTAATATACAGATTAATAAAGATCAGATTGTTGAACTTGAGAATACCTTCAAAGAAACAGCTACTATTGCTTTAAATAAAAAAATATTTTCTGACTATCATCTAGAATCAAATATATTTTTCGAATTAAAGAGAATCTCTGTTGAATTCACATCAGAATTTCTTGCTTCCATCTTATCAGAAGATGGTATAATTAGATTGTGTGAAATTATTGGTGAAACTGGTAGAGATTCAACGAATGGCCCTTATATTATTTTTGATGAACATTATTTCGGGGAAATACTTGATATAGATGAGGTTAGAAATAAAGCTAAAAACATAGATATTTCAAAGCATCCGACTCGCATTCAAGCTGTACTTAAGAGCATTGCAGATGGAAAAAAATATTATTTAAGAGATGCAACAATTAGCTTAAAATAGTGATAACAGGTGATTTATTTTATTATTTGAAGTGATGAAATATACTCTTCACTACATTTAATGCACTGATTATCAAATAGAGATAGGTGTCGCATGAAAGAGACTATTGATGTGGCACCGGCAGTCTCATTTCCGACATTACTCCAGAAGAGGTGATTCGTTATTAATAGATAATTTTAACCACTTCGCTAGACGTATCATTTTTCGTTTGTTGCTCAAAACTCATTGGCAGTTAAAGTCTGAACCAGTACAACTTAGAATGGCACCAACATTACGTTAAGGGAGGTCGCTATGTTCCGTTGTCCGCTTTGTGGCGCATCTGCCCGTATCCGCACCAGTCGTCCGGAAAATGATTCAAACACCGTGCGACAAAAGTATTACCAGTGTAACAATCTGGAATGCGGCGTATGCTTCTCAACACTGGAAGCTTTCCATAAATTCACATCGAAACACGCCTCCGGCGTTCACTCTTCAGAAGGTATCCCGTGGCATGAGCTGCCAGCTTCACACAGGGGAAACAATCAGATGAGTTTGCCTTTACCTCAGAATTAACAGGCAGAATTGCCGGAGCAACAAAAAAGCGATAGATTACGCGCGGGTGCCTTTCGGCTGATGGTCGGAGGGAATACCCGAAGGCCAGATGTGGAAAGGCCCCGGAAAACATCTCTGTTTAACCGAGGCCCTAACCGCATTACCTTGACAAGTGAAAGGTTAGCGCCTCTCCGGAAAAGGAGCAAGTGCTATGTCGCAAAAATCGCTTACGGCCATCACGTTCTGTGTGACGGCAATCCTCATCATCTGGATGTTGCACGGCTCGCTGTGTGAAATACGGATGAGCTTCTGGGGAGCGGAGTTTGCGGCGTTCTTACAGTGTAAGCAGTAAGGAAACCGCGACGGGGGAGCTATCCCCCGTCAATCGGTTGCCAAGGTAAGTCCGGATAAGGCACCCTATCTCACAGATATGAACAACAAACCCGCAGCGTAAAAACTGCGGGTTTTCTTTTTGGTGCCCTCACCGACTTGAAACAGTGATCAGACTATAAGACAAAGCCCGCAATGTAGCGGGCTTAATCCCCTCACCCTACACTGAATGTGGACACACAGTGGAACGAAGAGGCATAAGATATTATAAATCAATCAGTTATTGAAAGAAAAAAGGCCGCAGAGCGGCCTTTTTAGTTAGATCAGATTACTCGTCTTTGGGCGAAGCGTTTTCGACCCGGCTTTTTAACTTCTGCCCGGGTCTGAAGGTCACCACGCGCCGTGCTGTAATGGGAATATCCTCGCCCGTTTTCGGGTTACGTCCCGGGCGTTGATTCTTATCACGCAGATCGAAGTTACCAAAACCAGAGAGTTTCACCTGTTCGCCGTTTTCCAGAGCGCGACGGATCTCTTCGAAAAACAGTTCAACCAGTTCTTTGGCATCCCGCTTGCTAAGCCCAAGCTTATCAAACAGATATTCTGACATTTCAGCTTTTGTAAGCGCCATAGGTTCAATCCCTCAATGATGCCTGGAATCGCTCTTTTAATGCCTCTACACATTTGGCGACGGTAGCGGCAATCTCCTCTTCTTCGAGTGTACGGCTGGTATCTTGCAGGATCAGGCTTATGGCGAGGCTCTTATACCCCTCCGCAACACCCTTACCGCGGTACACGTCAAATAAGTTTACGCCAACTACCTGATTTACGCCAACTTTCTTACATTCGGATAAAATATCCGCTGCGGGAACGTTTTCTGCGACCACCACCGCGATGTCACGACGGTTCGCCGGGAAGCGAGAAATCTCGCGCGCCTGAGGCACCACGCGGTCTGCGAGCTTGTTCCACTCCAGTTCGAACACCAGAGTGCGACCGTTAAGATCCAGTTTACGTTCCAGTTCAGGATGAACAACCCCAACAAAACCAATACGTTCACCTTTCAGATAAATCGCTGCGGATTGCCCCGGATGCAGTGCCGGATTCGCTTCTGCACGGAACTCAACCTCATTCAGTTTACCGGTCAGGTCGAGAACGGATTCAAGATCGCCTTTCAAATCATAGAAATCAACGGTCTCTTTTGCCAGGTTCCAGTGCTCTTCGTAACGGTTACCGCAAATCACACCGGCTAACATCAGATCCTGACGAATACCCAACGGTGCCTGAGTATCTGGCACGAAACGCAGACCGCTTTCGAAAATGCGTACACGATTCTGCTGACGGTTCTGGTTGTACACCACGGTTGCCAGCAGGCCGGTCCACAGAGAAAGACGCATTGCTGACATTTCAACAGAGATCGGGCTTGGCAGCAGTAAGGCTTCAACGCCTGGATGGATCATCTGCTGCACTTTCGGATCAACGAAGCTGTAGGTGATCACTTCCTGATAGCCTTTGTCGTTGAGCAGCGTTTTTACGCGCTTGAGCGACAGGTCAGCTTCACGGTGAATCCCCATAATCAGGCTTGCCTGTACCGGCTCATCCGGGATGTTGTTGTAGCCGTAAACACGCGCGACTTCTTCGACCAGATCTTCTTCAATCTCCATGTCGAAACGCCAGCTCGGCGCAACTGCCTGCCACTCGTCTTTGCCTTCGGTCACTTCGCAGCCGAGACGACGCAGAATGTCTGTTACCTGCTCATCAGCAATATGATGGCCGATCAGGCGATCCAGTTTGCTACGACGTAAAGTGATGGTTGCACGCTTCGGCAGCGTTGCTTCGTTAGTGATATCAATTACCGGACCCGCTTCACCACCGCAGATGTCGATCAGCAGACGGGTCGCACGTTCCATCGCTTTGTGCTGCAGTGCCGGATCAACGCCACGCTCATAACGGTGAGACGCATCAGTATGCAGGCCATGACGACGAGCACGACCGGTGATAGACAGCGGGCTGAAGAAAGCGCATTCCAGCAGAACGTTTTGCGTTTCGTCATTCACGCCAGAGTGTTCGCCACCAAATATGCCGCCCATCGCCAGCGCCTTGTTGTGGTCGGCGATGACCAGGGTGTCAGCATTCAGCTTCGCTTCAGTACCGTCGAGCAATACCAGCGTTTCACCCTCTTTTGCCATCCGCACCACAATGCCGCCTTCAATGCGATCTTTATCGAAAGCGTGCATCGGCTGGCCCAGTTCGAGCAGCACATAGTTGGTGACGTCAACAACTGCATCGATAGAACGGATCCCGCAACGACGCAGTTTTTCTTTCATCCACAGCGGAGTTGGCGCTTTAACGTTAATGCCTTTTACAACACGGCCAAGATAGCGCGGGCAGGCATCCGGCGCTTCTACTGCAATCGGCAGCGTGTCGTCGATGGTCGCACCAACCGGAACGATTTCCGGTTCAACCAGCGGCAGCTGGTTCAACACGGCAACGTCGCGCGCAACACCAATGATACCTAAGCAGTCGGCACGGTTTGGTGTCACGCTGATTTCGATGGTGTTGTCATCGAGTTTCAGGTATTCGCGGATGTCGGTGCCAATCGGCGCATCCGCAGGCAGCTCGATAATGCCGTTATGATCGTCAGAAATTCCCAGCTCAGAGAAGGAGCACAGCATCCCTTCAGACGGTTCGCCACGCAGTTTCGCGGCTTTAATTTTGAAATCACCCGGCAGAACAGCACCAATGGTCGCTACCGCCACACGCAGGCCCTGACGGCAGTTTGGCGCACCGCAGACGATGTCCAGCAGGCGATCGCCGCCGACATTCACTTTTGTCACACGCAGTTTGTCAGCGTTCGGATGCTGCGCACACTCAACCACTTCACCCACAACCACGCCGTGGAAGCTACCGGCAACCGGTTCTACACCATCAACTTCCAGGCCCGCCATCGTGATTTGATTTGCCAGCGCGTCGCTATCAATCGCCGGGTTCACCCATTCGCGTAACCACAGTTCACTGAATTTCATAATCTATTCCTGCCTTATTTAAACTGTTTGAGGAAACGCAGATCGTTTTCAAAGAATGAACGCAGGTCGGTGACGCCGTAACGCAACATAGTCAGACGCTCCATCCCCATCCCGAAGGCGAAACCAGAGTAAACTTCCGGATCGATGCCAACGTTACGCAGCACGTTCGGATGCACCATCCCGCAGCCCAGTACTTCCAGCCATTTACCGTTTTTACCCATGACGTCCACTTCTGCAGAAGGTTCGGTAAACGGGAAGTAGGAAGGACGGAAGCGGATCTGCAAATCTTCCTCAAAGAAGTTACGCAGGAAGTCGTGCAGCGTGCCTTTCAGGTTGGTAAAGCTGATGTTGGTATCAACAATCAGACCTTCCATCTGATGGAACATCGGCGTGTGAGTCTGGTCGTAGTCGTTACGATAAACGCGGCCAGGCGCGATGATACGAATCGGTGGCTGCTGGGCTTTCATGGTGCGGATCTGTACGCCAGAGGTCTGGGTACGCAGCAGGCGGGTAGCGTCAAACCAGAAAGTGTCGTGGTCAGCGCGCGCAGGGTGGTGACCAGGAATGTTCAGAGCATCGAAGTTATGATAATCGTCTTCGATTTCCGGCCCGGTTGCCACGGTAAAGCCAAGCTCACCGAAGAAACTTTCGATACGGTCGATGGTACGGGTAACCGGATGCAGCCCGCCGTTTTCAATGCGACGACCTGGCAGGGAGACATCAATCGTTTCCGCCGCCAGACGCGCATTCAGTGCTGCGCTTTCCAGTTCCGCTTTACGCGCATTCAGCGCCTGCTGAACCTGCTCT
>ULJD01033361.1_pt1 | contig 80610 bp, 64 predicted proteins | sample 1950801 | NCBI WGS metagenome assembly ULJD01 (sample SAMEA4835464, study PRJEB28245) | human gut metagenome | biome: gut microbiome; material: fecal sample | place: Denmark | collected 2008 | reverse complement strand
TCCTGATTAAGAGTGCCTTGAACACCAATATTTTTGGTGAACCAGGCTGGCAGGGTACTGGCTGGCGAGCAGGTCGTGATTTACAACGGCATGATATAGGCGGAAAAACGGGTACCACTAACAGTTCGAAAGATGCGTGGTTCTCGGGTTACGGTCCGGGCGTTGTGACCTCGGTCTGGATTGGCTTTGATGATCACCGTCGTAATCTCGGTCATACAACGGCTTCCGGAGCGATTAAAGATCAGATCTCAGGTTACGAAGGCGGTGCCAAGAGTGCCCAGCCTGCATGGGACGCTTATATGAAAGCCGTTCTTGAAGGTGTACCGGAACAGCCGCTGACGCCGCCACCGGGTATTGTGACGGTGAATATCGATCGCAGCACCGGGCAATTAGCTAATGGTGGCAACAGCCGCGAAGAGTATTTCATCGAAGGTACGCAGCCGACACAACAGGCGGTGCACGAGGTGGGAACGACCATTATCGATAATGGCGAGGCACAGGAATTGTTCTGATTAAAAAGGCGCTTCGGCGCCTTTTTCAGTTTGCTGACAAAGTGCACTTGTTTATGCCGGATGCGGGTGAACGCGTTATCCGGCCAACAAAAAAGTGAAAATTCAATAAATTGCAGGAACTTCGTAAGCCTGATAAGCATTATGCATCAGGCAAACTTCACGCATTTACACTCGCCCCTGCCCTTTCAACCATTCGCGCACGAGGAACAGCGCGCTGACATTACGCGCTTCATTGAAGTCAGGGGCTTCCAGCAAATCCATCATATGCGCCAGCGGCCAGCGCACCTGTGGTAGCGGCTCTGGCTCATCGCCTTCCAGTGATTCCGGGTAGAGATCTTGCGCTACCACGATATTCATTTTGCTGGAAAAGTAAGACGGTGCCATGCTGAGCTTCTTCAAAAAAGTCAGATCGTTCGCACCAAATCCAACCTCTTCTTTTAGCTCGCGGTTAGCGGCTTCAAAGACGCTTTCACCCGGATCAATTAATCCTTTCGAAAAACCTAATTCGTAGGATTCAGTTCCCACTGCGTATTCGCGGATCAGGATCAGGTGATCGTCCACAATCGGCACAATCATCACTGCTTCCCGGTTGGTTGGACGCATTCGTTCATAAACACGCCGCACGCCATTGCTGAACTCCAGATCCACGCTTTCGACGGTAAACAGTCGGGAACGGGCTACAGTTTCAACATTCAGAATGGTGGGTTTTTGTAATGATTTGCTCATCGTGGGATCTATGCTGTGAAATCAGCGGTTATTGTGCGATATCGGACACGCTTTCGGCAATGTGAATTGCATGTTATTTACATTTATGTAACTTAATAAATAATCGTCCTCAAATCAAATTAAAAGTCAATAGGTTGAAATAACTCCAGGAATTTGCTGATATTCCGCCTTCAGAGGGTTTGCTATGATCAGCGGTTACTGTGATGTGCTTAATGATGCTCAAGTTAAACTCCACGCTTGCCGATAGCCAACCGCAGAATCATGTATTGTGTCCGGTGCGACTGACCACGCCTGACAGACTAAGTAAGATGGGGAAAGCATGAGCACCATTGTGATTTTTTTAGCTGCTTTGCTGGCCTGCTCACTACTTGCGGGATGGCTGATAAAAGTGCGATCCAGACGGCGTCAGCTGCCCTGGACCAACGCCTTCGCGGATGCGCAAACGCGTAAACTCACATCTGAAGAACGTAGCGCCGTTGAAAATTATCTTGAGAGCCTGACGCAGGTATTACAGGTGCCTGGCCCAACGGGAGCCAGCGCGGCACCGATCTCTCTGGCGCTGAATGCCGAAAGCAACAACGTCATGATGCTGACACACGCTATCACGCGTTATGGCATCTCTACCGACGATCCGAATAAATGGCGTTACTACCTCGATTCGGTAGAAGTCCACCTGCCCCCTTTCTGGGAACAGTACATCAACGATGAGAATACCGTTGAACTGATTCATACCGATTCGCTGCCGCTGGTTATTTCACTCAACGGTCATACGCTGCAGGAGTACATGCAGGAAACGCGCGGCTATGCCTTGCAACCTGTTCCGTCAACGCAGGCGTCGATTCGCGGGGAAGAGAGTGAGCAAATCGAGCTACTCAATATTCGCAAAGAAACGCATGAAGAATATGCGCTGAGTCGTCCGCGCGGGCTGCGTGAAGCGTTGCTGATCGTCGCCTCTTTCCTGATGTTCTTTTTCTGCCTGATTACACCGGATGTATTTGTTCCGTGGCTGGCAGGCGGCGCGTTACTGCTGCTGGGCGCAGGTCTGTGGGGGCTATTCGCGCCCCCGGCAAAATCCTCCCTGCGGGAAATTCATTGTCTGCGCGGTACACCCCGTCGTTGGGGATTGTTTGGCGAAAACGATCAGGAACAGATCAACAATATTTCACTCGGTATTATCGACCTGGTCTATCCCGCACACTGGCAGCCATACATTGCTCAGGATCTTGGTCAACAAACCGATATCGATATCTATCTCGACCGCCACGTAGTGCGTCAGGGGCGATATCTTTCGCTCCATGATGAAGTAAAAAACTTTCCGTTACAGCACTGGCTGCGCAGTACGATTATCGCTGCGGGCTCGCTACTGGTGCTGTTTATGCTGTTATTCTGGATCCCGCTGGATATGCCGCTGAAATTCACCCTCTCGTGGATGAAAGGCGCGCAGACCATTGAAGCCACCAGCGTGAAACAACTGGCTGACGCTGGCGTGCGGGTTGGCGATACATTGCGTATTAGCGGTACGGGAATGTGTAATATTCGCACTTCCGGTACCTGGAGCGCGAAAACCAACTCACCTTTTTTACCGTTTGACTGCTCGCAGATCATCTGGAACGACGCCCGCTCATTGCCATTACCAGAATCTGAATTGGTCAACAAAGCGACGGCATTGACCGAAGCAGTTAATCGCCAGCTGCACCCTAAACCGGAAGATGAATCTCGCGTCAGCGCCTCATTACGTTCAGCAATTCAAAAATCCGGCATGGTATTGCTTGATGATTTTGGCGACATTGTACTGAAGACAGCGGATCTGTGTTCTGCCAAAGATGACTGTGTGCGACTGAAAAATGCGCTGGTCAATCTCGGCAACAGTAAAGACTGGGACGCGCTGGTAAAACGCGCCAACGCCGGGAAGCTCGATGGCGTGAATGTGTTATTACGCCCGGTGAGTGCGGAATCGCTGGATAACCTGGTGGCAACCTCCACCGCGCCGTTTATCACGCATGAAACGGCGCGAGCGGCACAATCACTAAACAGTCCGGCCCCCGGCGGGTTCCTGATTGTCAGCGACGAAGGCAGCGATTTTGTTGATCAGCCCTGGCCTTCGGCATCACTTTACGACTATCCGCCGCAAGAACAGTGGAACGCTTTCCAGAAACTGGCACAAATGCTGATGCATACGCCGTTTAACGCCGAAGGTATCGTCACAAAAATCTTCACTGACGCCAATGGTACGCAGCATATTGGCCTTCATCCGATCCCGGATCGTTCCGGTCTGTGGCGCTATCTCAGCACCACGCTGCTGCTACTGACGATGCTGGGTAGCGCCATTTATAATGGCGTACAGGCCTGGCGTCGTTACCAGCGTCATCGTACTCGCATGATGAAGATTCAGGCCTATTATGAAAGCTGCCTGAACCCGCAACTGATCACCCCTTCCGAAAGCCTTATCGAATAACACGTTTGCGCGGCAGGTTATGCTACCCTGTCGCGCAAATTGCTTCACTCTGGAGATTTCCCTCATGCATATCAACATTGCCTGGCAGGACGTAGATACCGTTCTGCTGGATATGGACGGCACGTTGCTCGACCTCGCCTTCGATAACTATTTCTGGCAAAAGCTGGTGCCTGAAACATGGGGCGCGAAAAACGGAGTTACGCCACAGGAAGCGATGGAATATATGCGCCAGCAATATCACGACGTACAGCATACGCTAAACTGGTACTGTCTTGATTACTGGAGTGAGCAACTGGGTCTGGATATCTGTGCGATGACCACCGAGATGGGACCGCGTGCCGTACTGCGTGAAGATACCATTCCGTTTCTTGAGGCACTGAAAGCCAGCGGTAAACAGCGAATTTTGCTCACCAATGCGCATCCGCACAACCTGGCGGTAAAACTTGAGCATACCGGTCTGGACGCACACCTTGATTTATTACTTTCCACCCACACATTTGGTTATCCGAAAGAGGATCAGCGGTTATGGCATGCGGTGGCCGAAGCTACGGGTCTTAAAGCTGAAAGAACGCTGTTTATTGATGACAGCGAAGCGATTCTCGATGCTGCCGCGCAATTTGGTATTCGTTACTGCCTCGGTGTGACTAATCCTGACTCCGGGATTGCCGAGAAACAGTATCAGCGCCATCCGTCACTGAATGACTACCGCCGCCTGATCCCCTCGCTAATGTGAAGGAGACGCCATGAAAGAAAAACCTGCTGTTGAGGTTCGACTGGATAAATGGCTATGGGCCGCCCGTTTTTATAAAACCCGCGCGCTGGCCCGCGAAATGATCGAAGGTGGTAAGGTGCACTACAACGGGCAGCGCAGCAAGCCGAGCAAAATCGTCGAGCTGAATGCCACGCTCACTCTGCGCCAGGGAATTGACGAACGCACGGTGATTGTAAAGGCGATTACTGAACAGCGTCGCCCCGCCAGCGAGGCAGTCTTGCTGTATGAAGAGACTGCGGAAAGTGTAGAGAAACGCGAAAAAATGGCGCTGGCACGTAAACTTAATGCCTTAACCATGCCGCATCCGGACCGACGCCCGGACAAAAAAGAGCGCCGCGACCTGTTACGATTTAAACACGGCGACAGTGAATAACTGTCACCTGCAAGAGAGATGATTATGCCGCAACATGACCAATTACATCGCTATCTGTTTGAAAACTTTGCCGTTCGCGGCGAACTGGTAACCGTTTCGGAAACCCTGCAACAGATCCTTGAGAATCACGATTATCCGCAGCCCGTTAAAAACGTGCTGGCAGAACTGCTGGTTGCGACCAGCCTGTTAACCGCTACGTTGAAGTTTGATGGTGATATCACCGTACAGCTGCAAGGCGACGGTCCGATGAATCTGGCGGTTATTAACGGTAACAACAACCAGCAGATGCGCGGTGTGGCGCGCGTGCAGGGCGAAATTCCAGAAAATGCCGACTTGAAAACGCTGGTCGGCAATGGTTACGTGGTGATCACCATCACCCCGAGCGAAGGCGAACGCTATCAGGGCGTGGTTGGTCTGGAAGGTGATACCCTGGCGGCCTGCCTGGAAGATTACTTTATGCGTTCTGAACAGCTGCCGACGCGCCTGTTTATTCGCACCGGCGACGTAGACGGCAAACCGGCTGCAGGCGGTATGTTGTTGCAGGTAATGCCTGCGCAAAATGCCCAGCAGGACGACTTTGACCACCTGGCGACGCTAACCGAAACCATCAAAACCGAAGAACTGCTGACTTTACCGGCAAACGAAGTGTTGTGGCGTTTGTATCACGAAGAAGAGGTGACGGTTTACGATCCGCAGGATGTGGAGTTCAAATGCACCTGCTCGCGTGAACGTTGCGCCGATGCGCTGAAAACGCTGCCTGATGAAGAAGTCGATAGCATCCTGGCGGAAGATGGCGAAATTGACATGCATTGTGATTACTGCGGTAACCACTATCTGTTCAATGCGATGGATATTGCCGAGATCCGCAACAACGCGTCTCCGGCAGATCCGCAAGTTCATTAATGAGTATGTCCGGCAGAGAGGGCTCTGCCGGATTTTACGACTAATACACCTGATGCGCTTTGTCACTCATTCAGATTCACATCCAGCCTTTCACCATCCACTACAAGATCGCGCCACGCTTTCGGCCTCGTCCCCAGTTTTCCATCCTTCGCAGCTGTGAGTAATTTTTCTTTCGTTATTTTGCGCGGAAGTAAACTCATATCAAGCGCGTCCCATTCTTTTCTGGCTGAGTCAAAGCCATAGACAATGACTCTGTCATCATTAAAAGCAAACAGGATCCGCTCCGCCTGACCATCACTATTCAGATCTTGCTCGACCAGTACGCAGGCGTCTTTTTCAATACAGGTCATCACGTTATAGCGATCCTGGATTAAGGCCGACCAGAATGTCGCATCCGGTTTACCAGAACCTGGGGCAATTAACACATTATCGGCTAATACTTTTTCCGATACCTGTTCCTGAAGATGTTGCTCTCCATCTAACGCCATCAGCAGATCCCGCGCGCGTTTCGGGTCTTTCATATACTCGGCATCGCTTTTCAGCGACTCAAGCGCCGCACGTCCATAGCGACCGCTCTGTTCGAGCATGTAGATAGTTACCTGGTCTGGCGTGTTTTTGCCGCTCTGATAACGCGCCATATGACTGTTCACGCTAATGCGCATACTGTCCAGCACCGGCGAATTAAGAAGCACCAGTATTACCAACACCAATAACGAAACCGCAAGGTTCACTTTGCCCTGAAGATCAAGGGGATTTTGCCCTTTACGCCAGACGATACTGACAAAATACCCCAGCGACCATACCAGTAACACCAGCACCGCCAGCGCGCCCTGCAAGCGGTCGGCAGTCCAGCCGTACTGAGCGACCCGCAGCCATAACGCCCAGGCGGCGACGAACACATACAGCGGAGCAACCAGCAAAGCGGTTTTAATCAGGCAACGCAATGGCCCCGTCCAGGGAAGTGACGCTTTTTGCGGATCGCGGACAATAGCCATTAAGATCAATTGCAAAAAGGCCAGCGTCGACAGCAACCCGGCGGCGGAGATGTGGCGAGAAATCGCGCTCAGGCCCGTAAACGGCAGGGTGATAATAAACATCAGGGTTAGCAATGATACTAACGGCAGCAACCCCGTGGCGATTAACGTGAACAACTTTTGAATAGAGTCGATTAAACGTGACTGTGTTCGCGCGAGGATCACCGCCAGCGCGGTAACCAGACCTAACGTGAGATAAATAAACCAGTCGGTTGCAAAAAAGAGCGTTTTGAAAAACGTGATGCCAACAAGTTTAAACAACTCACTCCACAGTAAAAGTACCAGCCACGTTAGGCCATTGGCGAGAAAAATCACCAGTAATATAAGTACGTTATGCCATACTGACTGGTAAAAGTAGCGATAGCGGCTACTGTCATTGCGGATGCGAAGGCTTTGTTGTATCCACGGTAGCAACAACATTGCCATCAGCAGCAGATAGCAGCCAAAATCCCAAAGCGCCTTTTCAGCTCTCCAGGGGGTCATGCCATCAGTTTGCCACTTCAGCCAGCCGCTCATTCCCAGCGTGGCAATAAACACCAGCGCCAGCCATCCCCAAAGGCGATTCTGTTTAAAGGAGATCACGGAGAAGAGTAAAACGGATGAAAACGCGACGGTCGCAGGCACGCCATAAACAATCCAACTGAGATTTTTTCCGGCAAGCCAGGCGATCAGCAGGTAGCAAACCAACCCCTGAAGTAATCCGGTAGCAATCATCCCCCAGCGTGTTGCCGGTGAAAGTTCAACGTTATCCATGTTGTTTATCCAGAATCAAAAGGTGGGTTAATTATCGCATCCGGGCAGTAGTATTTTGCTTTTTTCAGAAAATAATCAAAAAAAGTTAGCGTGGTGAATCGATACTTTACCGATTGAATTTGCATCAATTTCATTCATGAATGCGATTCCACTCACAATATTCCCGCCATATAAACCAAGATTTAACCTTTTGAGAACATTTTCCACACCTAAAATGCTATTTCTGCGATAATAGCAACCGTTTCGTGACAGGAATCACGGAGTTTTTTGTCAAATATGAATTTCTCCAGATACGTAAATCTATGAGCCTTGTCGCGGTTAACACCCCCAAAAAGACTTTACTATTCAGGCAATACATATTGGCTAAGGAGCAGTGAAATGCGCGTTAACAATGGTTTGACCCCGCAAGAACTCGAGGCTTATGGTATCAGTGACGTACATGATATCGTTTACAACCCAAGCTACGATCTGCTGTATCAGGAAGAGCTGGACCCGAGCCTGACCGGTTATGAGCGCGGGGTGTTAACTAATCTGGGTGCCGTTGCCGTCGATACCGGGATCTTCACCGGTCGTTCACCGAAAGATAAGTATATCGTTCGTGACGATACCACTCGCGATACTTTCTGGTGGGCAGACAAAGGCAAAGGTAAGAACGACAACAAACCTCTCTCTCCGGAAACCTGGCAGCATCTGAAAGGCCTGGTGACCAGGCAGCTTTCCGGCAAACGTCTGTTCGTTGTCGACGCCTTCTGTGGTGCGAACCCGGATACTCGTCTTTCCGTCCGTTTCATCACCGAAGTGGCCTGGCAGGCGCATTTTGTCAAAAACATGTTTATTCGCCCGAGCGATGAAGAGCTGGCAGGTTTCAAACCAGACTTTATCGTTATGAACGGCGCGAAGTGCACTAACCCGCAGTGGAAAGAACAGGGTCTGAACTCCGAAAACTTCGTGGCGTTTAACCTGACCGAGCGCATGCAGCTGATTGGCGGCACCTGGTACGGCGGCGAAATGAAGAAAGGGATGTTCTCGATGATGAACTACCTGCTGCCGCTGAAAGGTATCGCTTCTATGCACTGCTCCGCCAACGTTGGCGAGAAAGGCGATGTTGCGGTGTTCTTCGGCCTTTCCGGCACCGGTAAAACCACCCTTTCCACCGACCCGAAACGCCGCCTGATTGGCGATGACGAGCACGGCTGGGATGATGACGGTGTGTTTAACTTCGAAGGCGGCTGCTACGCGAAAACTATCAAGCTGTCGAAAGAAGCGGAACCTGAAATCTACAACGCTATCCGTCGCGATGCGCTGCTGGAAAACGTCACCGTGCGTGAAGATGGCACAATCGACTTTGATGATGGTTCAAAAACCGAGAACACCCGCGTTTCTTATCCGATCTATCACATCGATAACATCGTTAAGCCGGTTTCCAAAGCGGGCCACGCAACTAAAGTTATCTTCCTGACTGCAGACGCCTTTGGTGTGCTGCCGCCGGTTTCTCGTCTGACTGCCGATCAAACCCAGTACCACTTCCTCTCTGGCTTCACCGCCAAACTGGCTGGTACAGAGCGCGGCATCACCGAACCGACGCCAACCTTCTCCGCTTGCTTCGGCGCGGCGTTCCTGTCGCTGCACCCGACCCAATACGCAGAAGTGCTGGTGAAACGTATGCAGGCAGCGGGTGCGCAGGCGTATCTGGTTAACACCGGCTGGAACGGCACTGGCAAACGTATCTCCATTAAAGATACCCGCGCTATTATCGACGCCATCCTCAACGGTTCGCTGGATAACGCAGAAACCTTCACTCTGCCGATGTTTAACCTGGCGATCCCAACCGAACTGCCGGGCGTAGACACGAAGATCCTCGATCCGCGTAACACCTACGCTTCTCCGGAACAGTGGCAGGAAAAAGCCGAAACGCTGGCGAAACTGTTTATCGACAACTTCGATAAATACACCGACACCCCTGCGGGTGCCGCGCTGGTAGCGGCTGGTCCGAAGCTGTAATGATTTGAAGCTGGAGAATATCTATCCAGTATCTTATAGAAAGCAAAACGGGAGGCACCTTCGCCTCCCGTTTTATTTACCCTTCTTTTGTCGTGCCCTGCGCCCGCGTTACCGGCACTGGCAGCCAGGCGCGAATGGAAAGCCCGCCCCGTTCGCTGGTGCCAAGCTCCAGCATCCCGTTATGGTTATCCACGATACGCTGCACAATCGCCAGCCCTAATCCCGTGCCGCTAATAGTGCGCGCACTGTCGCCACGAACAAACGGCTGGAACAGGTGCTTACGTTGTTCCGGCGCAATACCCGGACCGTCATCTTCTACCTGGAACCAGGCGCGATTCGGCTCCGTGCCGCTGCTGACTTTGATCCAGCCATTGCCGTAACGGGCGGCGTTGACCACCATATTCGCCACCGCGCGTTTGATCGACAGCGGGTGCATTTTCACTTCAATGCTTCCGGGGTAAAGCGCAGTTTCAATTTCCCGCTCATAGCCACTTTCGGCAGCAATAACCTCACCGAGTACTGCGTTGAGATCCGCCATTTCCATCGGCATCTCCTGCCCGGTGCGCAGGTAGTCGATAAACTGCTCAATGATGGCGTTGCACTCTTCGATATCTTTATTGATCGATTCTGCCAGGTAGCCATCCTGCTCGCTCATCATCTCGGTTGCCAGGCGAATACGCGTCAGCGGCGTGCGCAGATCATGGCTTACCCCCGCCATCAGCAGCGTGCGGTCATCCGCCAGTTGCTTAACACCAGCCGCCATATGATTAAAGGCGCGGGTAACGGAACGCACCTCCGAAGCGCCATATTCACGCAGCGGCGGCGGAATAATCCCTTTACCCACCTGCAAGGCTGCGTGTTCGAGATCGACCAACGGTCGGTTCTGGATACGAATAAACAGCCACGCCCCGCCTATCGCCAATAGCATAATCGCCAACGTATAACGGAACAGCGGGGAGAAATCGCCCTGATGAATTTCGGTTAGCGGCACGCGTACCCAGATATTGGGCGACAACCAGGTTTTCAGCCAGACGACAGGCGAACTTTTGTTAACCTCGACGCGAACTTCCGTCGGACCGCCCAGTTGCTGCGCCATCTGATGGCTTAAGAATTCATAGTGTTGCGCCCAACGCAGACCTGCCTCTTCGGCAGCTTCGTTGGAATAGAGAGAGATCCCCAGCTCACGGTAGATCTCCCGACGGAAAGCGGGAGGCACAACCAACTGCGTGCCGTCCTCCAGTTGCAGTTTGTCGGTCATCAACATACGCACTTCGTACGCGAGGACTTTATTAAACTGCTGGAGGCTCGGCAAAATCGCGAAGTTCAGCACCACCAGATAAGTCGTCACCAGGCTGACGAACAGCAAGGTGACGATGAGCAATAACGTACGGGCAAATGAACTTCGTGGCGAGAAGCGCAATCGCCTCATGCTTTAGAACCGTCCGGTACAAAGACGTAGCCCAGACCCCAGACGGTCTGAATGTAACGCGGATGCGCCGGATCTTCTTCCACCATGCGGCGCAGACGCGAAATCTGCACGTCGATGGAGCGTTCCATTGCGGAATATTCACGACCACGGGCAAGGTTCATCAGCTTATCGCGGGAGAGCGGCTCACGCGGATGGCTGACCAGTGCCTTCAGTACCGCAAACTCACCACTGGTGAGCGGCATCGGCTCGTCTTCGCGGAACATTTCGCGCGTACCGAGGTTAAGTTTGAACTTACCGAAAGCAATTACCGCCTCTTCCTGTGACGGTGCGCCTGGCAGTTCGTTCGCCTGACGACGCAGCACCGCACGAATGCGGGCCAGCAGTTCACGCGGGTTAAACGGTTTTGGAATGTAATCGTCAGCGCCAATCTCCAGGCCAACGATACGGTCCACTTCTTCCCCTTTCGCCGTCACCATAATGATCGGCATCGGGTTACTCTGGCTACGAAGACGTCGGCAAATCGACAAGCCATCTTCACCAGGTAACATCAAATCCAGTACCATAAGATGGAAAGATTCACGAGTCAGCAGGCGATCCATCTGTTCTGCATTAGCGACGCTTCGAACCTGGAAGCCTTGTTCGGTGAGATAACGTTCCAGCAGCGCGCGCAGGCGCATGTCGTCATCAACCACCAGAATCTTGTAGTTCTCTTGCATTGTTTGTACTCCCAAAGGTTCGCAACAATTTGTAAGCGTGTATTCTTAAAAAAGCTCACGTTCGTCACCAGCTAAATCTGGTATGAATTTCAGCCTAAATTGTTACAAAGCATATTAAACAGCAGCTTAAGTATACAATTTATTCGGCGAAACATTATTGATTCTGTTGATATGATCACGTTATACCCAATGTGCGCATTATCAAACAGACAAAGGGAATCAACGAGATGAAAACGCCCCTGGTAACCCGGGAAGGGTATGAAAAACTCAAACAAGAGCTTAATTATCTCTGGCGTGAAGAACGCCCGGAGGTCACAAAGAAAGTGACCTGGGCCGCAAGTCTGGGCGACCGCAGCGAAAATGCTGACTATCAGTATAATAAAAAGCGCCTGCGTGAAATCGACCGTCGCGTGCGCTATCTCACTAAATGCATGGAAAATCTCAAAATCGTCGATTACTCCCCGCAGCAGGAAGGCAAAGTCTTTTTTGGTGCGTGGGTGGAGATTGAAAACGACGATGGTGTGACTCACCGTTTCCGTATTGTCGGCTACGATGAAATTTTTGGCCGTAAAGATTACATCTCTATCGATTCCCCGATGGCCCGCGCATTGCTGAAAAAAGAAGTCGGCGATCTGGCGGTGGTGAATACCCCTGCCGGGGAAGCGAGCTGGTATGTTAATGCTATCGAGTACGTGAAACCGTAAGGAAGAGTCTTAACCTCCTGCCGATGGCTGGCATTTTTGCCAGCCAGTCCGTATAACTATCCCCTGATTTTTGATCCGAAAAGATGAACTCAAACCATGATGAATGATTCGTTCTGCCGCATTATTGCGGGTGAAATTCAGGCGCGCCCGGAACAGGTTGACGCTGCCGTTCGCCTGCTTGACGAAGGGAATACCGTGCCGTTTATCGCACGTTATCGTAAGGAAATCACCGGCGGTCTGGATGACACGCAGCTGCGTAATCTGGAAACGCGTCTGAGCTATCTGCGCGAGCTGGAAGAGAGACGTCAGGCGATCCTCAAGTCCATTTCCGAGCAAGGCAAACTCACCGATGATCTGGCGAATGCCATCAACGCCACTCTAAGCAAAACCGAACTCGAAGACCTCTACCTGCCCTACAAACCTAAACGCCGCACCCGTGGGCAAATCGCCATTGAAGCAGGGCTTGAGCCGTTGGCCGATCTGCTGTGGAGCGATCCGTCACACACGCCAGAAGTCGCCGCTGCACAATATATTGATGCCGATAAAGGCGTGGCAGATACCAAAGCCGCGCTGGACGGCGCGCGCTATATCCTGATGGAACGGTTTGCCGAAGATGCCGCGCTGCTGGCGAAAGTGCGTGATTATCTGTGGAAGAACGCGCATCTGGTCTCAACCGTGGTGAGCGGTAAAGAAGAGGAAGGGGCAAAATTCCGCGACTATTTCGATCATCACGAACCACTGTCAACGGTGCCTTCTCACCGCGCACTGGCGATGTTCCGTGGTCGTAACGAAGGCATACTTCAGCTTTCGCTGAATGCCGATCCGCAGTTCGAAGAGCCGCCGAAAGAGAGCTATTGCGAGCAAATCATCATGGATCACCTTGGCCTGCGCCTGAACAATGCCCCGGCGGATAGCTGGCGCAAAGGTGTGGTGAGCTGGACGTGGCGCATCAAGGTGTTGATGCATCTGGAAACTGAACTGATGGGCACCGTGCGCGAACGCGCGGAAGATGAAGCAATCAACGTCTTTGCCCGTAACCTGCACGATCTGCTGATGGCGGCCCCTGCCGGACTGCGTGCAACGATGGGCCTCGATCCGGGTCTGCGTACCGGGGTAAAAGTGGCGGTAGTCGATGCGACAGGTAAACTGGTGGCGACCGATACCATTTATCCGCATACCGGGCAGGCCGCAAAAGCAGCGATGACCGTTGCTGCGCTGTGTGAAAAGCATAACGTTGAACTGGTGGCGATCGGCAACGGTACAGCTTCCCGCGAAACCGAACGTTTCTATCTCGACGTGCAGAAGCAGTTCCCGAAAGTGACCGCGCAGAAAGTGATCGTCAGCGAAGCTGGCGCGTCGGTTTACTCGGCTTCCGAGCTGGCAGCACAGGAATTCCCGGATCTCGACGTTTCGCTGCGTGGCGCGGTGTCTATCGCCCGTCGTTTGCAGGATCCGCTGGCGGAGCTGGTGAAAATCGATCCGAAATCTATCGGCGTAGGTCAGTATCAGCATGACGTCAGCCAGACGCAGCTGGCACGCAAACTGGATGCAGTGGTAGAAGACTGCGTAAACGCCGTTGGCGTCGATCTCAACACCGCTTCTGTTCCTCTGTTAACCCGCGTGGCGGGCCTGACGCGCATGATGGCGCAAAACATCGTGGCCTGGCGCGATGAGAACGGCCAGTTCCAGAACCGTCAGCAACTGTTAAAAGTGAGCCGTCTGGGGCCGAAAGCCTTCGAGCAGTGCGCGGGCTTCTTGCGCATTAACCACGGTGATAACCCGCTGGACGCTTCTACCGTTCACCCGGAAGCCTATCCGGTGGTGGAACGCATTCTGGCAGCAACACAGCAGGCACTGAAAGATCTGATGGGTAACAGCAGCGAACTGCGTAACCTGAAAGCGTCTGACTTTACTGATGAGAAATTCGGTGTGCCGACGGTAACAGACATCATCAAAGAGCTGGAAAAACCGGGTCGCGATCCGCGTCCGGAATTTAAAACCGCTCAGTTTGCCGATGGTGTCGAGACAATGAACGACCTGCAACCGGGTATGATCCTCGAAGGTGCGGTGACCAACGTCACCAACTTTGGCGCGTTTGTCGATATTGGCGTGCATCAGGACGGCCTGGTTCACATCTCTTCATTGTCGAACAAGTTTGTGGAAGATCCGCATACCGTGGTGAAAGCGGGCGACATTGTGAAGGTGAAAGTGCTGGAAGTGGATCTTCAGCGTAAACGTATCGCCCTGACCATGCGTCTGGACGAGCAGCCTGGCGAAACCAACGCCCGTCGCGGCGGCGGTAATGAACGCCCGCAAAACAACCGCCCGGCAGCCAAACCGCGTGGGCGTGAAGCGCAGCCTGCCGGTAACAGCGCGATGATGGATGCGCTGGCGGCGGCAATGGGCAAAAAACGTTAAACGCCCGGACTGGCCCCTAAACCTGCGCGATTAGGCGTTCACGCCACATCTGGCAACGAACGCCTTGCCTGACATAAAAGTGCCGGAGAATATCTCCGGCCTTTTTATTCCACAAGCAAACTCATAATATATCCCGTTAATATTTATCACTTCATTAACAACTGAAACCTTAATTAAACATTAACCAGCCCTAATAATTCGTCATGCGAATTATATTTTCGCTGCGATATAAGCTTGAGCCATATCAACATTGAGTCAGATTATTATTCAAACCAACATTCACACACATTTTAAGTATTGCTGATAGAAACCATTCTCATTATCATTGTACTGTTGATTATTTAATCTCTCCTTCGTTGGCAAATCATCTGGTCTCATGTCGCTGTCAAACGCCCCATGAGGTAGTTATCCAGTTAATGAGAAACAAGTAGGCACCTATGCAATACACTCCAGATACTGCGTGGAAAATTACTGGCTTTTCCCGTGAAATCAGCCCGGCATATCGCCAAAAACTGCTTTCTCTTGGCATGTTACCTGGCTCCTCTTTTAATGTGGTACGCGTCGCTCCACTCGGCGACCCCATTCATATCGAAACCCGTCGTGTGAGCCTGGTATTACGCAAAAAAGATCTGGCCTTATTAGAAGTGGAAGCGGTTTCCTGTTAATACGGTGATAACAACAATGAAAAAATTAACCATTGGCTTAATTGGTAATCCAAATTCTGGCAAGACAACGTTATTTAACCAGCTCACTGGCTCACGTCAGCGTGTAGGTAACTGGGCTGGCGTTACCGTCGAACGTAAAGAAGGGCAATTCTCCACCACCGATCATCAGGTCACGCTGGTGGACCTGCCCGGCACCTATTCTCTGACCACCATCTCATCGCAGACCTCGCTCGATGAGCAAATCGCCTGTCACTACATTTTGAGTGGCGACGCAGACCTGCTGATTAACGTGGTGGATGCGTCTAACCTTGAGCGTAACCTGTACCTGACGCTGCAACTGTTGGAACTCGGCATTCCCTGCATCGTGGCGCTGAACATGCTCGACATTGCCGAGAAGCAAAATATTCGTATTGAAATTGATGCTCTGTCGGCGCGTCTTGGCTGCCCGGTGATCCCGCTGGTTTCAACCCGTGGTCGCGGTATTGAAGCGCTCAAGCTGGCGATTGATCGCTATAAAGCTAACGAGAATGTGGAACTGGTGCATTACGCTCAGCCGCTGCTCAACGAAGCAGATTCACTGGCAAAAGTGATGCCTTCCGACATCCCGCTGAAACAACGTCGCTGGCTGGGCCTGCAAATGCTGGAAGGCGATATCTACAGCCGCGCCTACGCCGGTGAAGCGTCGCAGCATCTGGATGCCGCCCTCGCCCGTCTGCGTAATGAGATGGACGATCCGGCGCTGCACATTGCCGATGCGCGTTACCAGTGCATTGCTGCCATCTGTGATGTGGTAAGCAACACCCTGACGGCAGAACCCAGCCGTTTCACCACTGCGGTAGATAAAATCGTGCTCAACCGTTTCCTCGGTCTGCCGATTTTCCTCTTTGTGATGTACCTGATGTTCTTGCTGGCTATCAACATCGGCGGGGCGTTACAGCCGCTGTTTGACGTCGGCTCCGTAGCACTCTTTGTGCATGGTATTCAGTGGATTGGCTACACGCTCCACTTCCCGGACTGGCTGACTATCTTCCTCGCCCAGGGCCTGGGCGGCGGTATTAACACCGTGCTGCCACTGGTGCCGCAGATCGGCATGATGTACCTGTTCCTCTCCTTCCTTGAGGACTCCGGGTATATGGCGCGTGCGGCGTTTGTGATGGACCGTCTGATGCAGGCGCTGGGCTTGCCGGGGAAATCCTTTGTACCGCTGATCGTTGGTTTCGGTTGTAACGTACCGTCGGTAATGGGCGCACGTACGCTTGATGCACCGCGTGAACGTCTGATGACCATCATGATGGCACCGTTTATGTCCTGCGGCGCGCGTCTGGCTATCTTCGCAGTATTCGCGGCTGCCTTCTTCGGGCAGAACGGTGCGCTGGCGGTCTTCTCGCTGTATATGCTGGGTATCGTAATGGCGGTGCTGACTGGCCTGATGCTCAAGTACACCATCATGCGCGGTGAAGCGACGCCGTTTGTCATGGAGCTGCCGGTCTACCATGTACCACACGTTAAAAGCCTGATTATCCAGACCTGGCAGCGTCTGAAAGGCTTCGTTCTGCGTGCTGGTAAAGTGATTATCATCGTCAGCATTTTCCTGAGCGCCTTCAACAGCTTCTCACTGAGCGGGAAAATCGTCGATAACATCAACGACTCGGCGCTGGCTTCCGTCAGCCGGGTGATCACCCCGGTCTTCAAGCCGATTGGCGTACATGAAGATAACTGGCAGGCAACGGTTGGCCTGTTTACAGGTGCCATGGCGAAAGAAGTGGTGGTGGGTACGCTCAACACCCTCTACACCGCAGAAAATATTCAGGACGAAGAGTTCAATCCGGCGGAATTTAACCTCGGTGAAGAGCTGTTCAGTGCGGTAGATGAAACCTGGCAGAGCCTGAAAGACACCTTCAGCCTTAGCGTACTGATGAACCCCATTGAAGCAAGCAAAGGCGACGGCGAAATGGGTACCGGAGCGATGGGCGTGATGGATCAGAAATTCGGTAGCGCAGCTGCCGCATACAGCTACCTGATTTTCGTCCTGCTGTATGTACCATGTATCTCGGTGATGGGAGCCATCGCCCGTGAATCAAGCCGTGGCTGGATGGGCTTCTCCATTCTGTGGGGGCTGAATATCGCTTACTCGCTGGCAACATTGTTCTATCAGATCGCCAGCTACAGCCAGCATCCAACCTACAGCCTGGTATGCATTCTGGCGGTTATTCTGTTTAACATCGTGGTTATCGGTTTGCTGCGTCGCGCGCGTAGCCGGGTGGATATCGAACTGCTGGCAACGCGCAAATCGGTAAGCAGTTGCTGTGCGGCCAGTACCACTGGCGATTGCCACTAAGGACACGACAATGGCTTCGCTCATTCAAGTGCGTGATTTACTGGCATTACGGGGCCGTATGGAAGCGGCCCAGATTAGCCAGACACTGAACACTCCGCAGCCAATGATTAACGCCATGCTGAAACAGCTAGAAAGTATGGGAAAAGCAGTGCGGATTCAGGAAGAACCTGACGGCTGTCTTTCCGGCAGTTGTAAAAGCTGCCCGGAAGGAAAAGCCTGTCAGCACGAATGGTGGGCGTTGCGTTAACCTTGTTTCACTGCCTGTTTTGAAAGCCCGGTATGCGTTTGCATCCGGGCTTTTTTGCGTGCGGCTTTCCATAGCAGCGCGACGTAAGTTCCTCTGAAAGCGTCTCGCTGGGATGAAAACTCGCTAATGCACAGGTGTGGAGTGGCGCGTAGAGTCGCGGCATTCAAATAACAGGTGAAGGAACGCCATGAGCAAAAAGCAGAGTTCCACCCCACACGATGCGCTGTTCAAACTCTTTTTACGCCAACCGGAGACGGCACGCGAGCATGGCGCTGCTGGAGTTAATTCAAAAACATATTCGTCAACGCGATCTGATAGGACTGGTAGAGCAAATGGCCTGCTTATTAAGTAGTGGATACGCAAATGACAGACAAATCAAAGGGCTGTTTAATTACATACTGCAAACCGGCGACGCGGTACGTTTTAACGATTTTATCGATGGTGTGGCCGAACGTTCACCAAAACACAAGGTGAGTTTAATGACTATTGCGGAAAGATTGCGGCAGGAAGGGGAACAATCCAAAGCCTTGCATATAGCAAAAATAATGCTTGAATCCGGAGTCCCTCTTGCAGACATCATGCGCTTTACCGGGGTGTCAGAAGAAGAGTTGGCTGCGGCGAGCCAGTAAAGTTCTGTCCCGCCATTTCGAAAGCCACCTACACCCTCTGCTTCAACGCCACCAGCAGGTGACAAAACTCGTCCGGATGTGAAATAAACGGCGCATGGGCCGCTTTGGCGAAGATATATGATTCGCTGTGAGGCCAAAGTTTATCCAGCATCGGCACCACTTTGCGCGGCACCAGACCGTCGAGATAGCCATACAATCGCAAAAACGGCATGGGCACGTTTTGCAGCGGCTGACGGAGATCGACCGTTTTCAGGATTTCCAGCCCGCCATTGAGTACGTCAACCTCCGGCATCGGTAACGCCAGAACGGTTTTCTTCAACGCCCGCGCATCCTGGCGCGCCGTTTCAGTACCCATGGTTTGTAACGCCAGGAACCGCTCCACTGTACGCTGAAAATCATCACTGAGTTGCTGCTGAAATCCCGCCAGCACGTCCGGTTTTATCCCCGGCCACTCGTCGCGAGCACTAAAACAAGGTGACGACGCCACGGTGACCAGCGCCTGAACACGCTCGGGATGGGTTAACGCAATCTGGCTTGCCACCAGCCCGCCCAGACTCCAGCCTAACCAAATGGCTTTATCTGGTGCCTGTCGCAGCACGACTTCGGCCATATCAGCAAGTGATAGCGCACCAAATCCCCGGCTACGCCCGAAGCCGGGCAGGTCAACAAGGTGCAGCGTAAAATGCGAGCTAAGTTCCTCGTCAATGCAACGCCACACTTCGGCATTCAGTCCCCATCCGTGCAGCAGCACAAGATGAACATTCCCCTGACCTTTGGTCTGCCACCAGATGTTATTCATCCGCTATTGTTCTCTTTTTACTTACAAGGATGAACATATGCTAACAGTACCGGGATTATGCTGGCTATGCCGAATGCCGCTGGCGTTAGGTCATTGGGGGATTTGTTCGGTCTGCTCTCGCGCCGCCCGTACAGATAAAACGTTATGCCCACAATGTGGATTACCCGCCACACACTCTCATCTTCCCTGCGGTCGCTGCCTGCAAAAACCGCTGCCCTGGCAAAGACTGGTCACGGTCGCCGACTATGCGCCGCCATTAAGTCCGCTCATTCACCAGCTTAAGTTTTCCCGGCGCAGTGAAATCGCCAGCGCCCTGTCACGTCTGTTACTATTGGAAGTCTTACACGCTCGTCGCACCACCGGCTTGCAACTGCCTGATCGCATCATCAGCGTTCCGTTATGGCAGCGGCGTCACTGGCGTCGGGGATTTAATCAGAGCGATTTGCTGTGTCAGCCGTTATCACGCTGGCTACACTGCCAATGGGATAGCGAAGCCGTCACACGAACACGGGCCACCGCGACCCAGCATTTTCTTAACGCCCGGCTACGCAAACACAACCTGAAAAATGCCTTTCGCCTTGAATTGCCTGTGCAAGGTCGCCATATGGTGATTGTGGATGATGTCGTTACCACCGGAAGTACCGTCGCAGAGATTGCGCAGTTGCTTTTACGCAATGGTGCGGCGACTGTCCAGGTCTGGTGCCTTTGTCGAACCTTGTAGAGCCTCGATGATGGGCGTATTATAACCAACTAAAATAGTCAACTATTAGGCCATTACTATGATCCGTATTTCCGATGCTGCACAAGCGCACTTTGCCAAACTGCTGGCAAATCAGGAAGAAGGGACACAAATCCGCGTATTTGTGATTAACCCTGGCACGCCTAACGCTGAATGTGGCGTTTCTTATTGTCCGCCGGACGCTGTGGAAGCCACCGACACTGCCCTGAAATTTGACCTGCTGACCGCGTATGTTGATGAGTTAAGCGCTCCTTACCTGGAAGATGCAGAGATCGATTTTGTTACCGACCAGTTGGGTTCGCAGCTGACGCTGAAAGCGCCTAACGCCAAAATGCGTAAAGTAGCTGACGATGCGCCGCTGATGGAGCGCGTGGAGTATATGCTGCAATCACAGATCAACCCACAGCTTGCTGGTCACGGTGGTCGCGTTTCGCTGATGGAAATCACCGAAGACGGTTACGCCATTTTGCAATTTGGCGGTGGCTGTAACGGTTGTTCCATGGTCGACGTCACCCTGAAAGAAGGGATCGAGAAGCAGTTGCTGAACGAATTCCCGGAGCTGAAAGGTGTACGCGATCTCACCGAACACCAGCGCGGCGAGCACTCTTACTACTAAGTTCTCTCCCCTTTTGTCGATTGCCCGATGTGACGCTAAAGCGTCTTATCGGGCCTGTACGTTGCACGAGAGTCTGACGTTAGCGCAGAATTATCTCAGCAAATCCAATCTCTTCGTTTCCCCACGATAATATGACCAACCTCTCATAATTTAAATTTACCCCGCTCTGGTGATTCTCAAGCACGTAATGTTACCCGTATCATTCTCATGGGCACCAAACACACTCATAACATCTGACTACACTAACTCGTTTTAGGGGTCATCAGCCGTGGTGCCGTAACATCTCTGTTCCCAGTTGGGACAACCAGGATTTTCCGTCAGAAACCTGACGTTACCCATAACAAATTAAAGGCCAGGTAAATCATGCCATTAGTCATTGTTGCTATCGGTGTAATCTTGTTATTACTCCTGATGATCCGCTTCAAAATGAACGGCTTCATCGCTCTCGTCCTCGTGGCGCTTGCTGTTGGATTAATGCAAGGGATGCCGCTGGATAAAGTTATTGGCTCCATCAAAGCTGGTGTCGGCGGAACGCTCGGTAGCCTTGCCCTGATCATGGGTTTTGGTGCGATGCTGGGCAAAATGCTGGCAGACTGCGGTGGTGCACAACGTATCGCTACCACGCTGATTGCCAAATTTGGTAAAAAACACATCCAGTGGGCGGTGGTACTGACCGGTTTTACCGTTGGTTTTGCCCTGTTCTATGAAGTGGGTTTCGTGCTGATGCTGCCGCTGGTGTTTACCATCGCGGCTTCCGCGAATATTCCACTGCTGTATGTTGGTGTACCAATGGCGGCTGCACTGTCTGTGACCCACGGCTTCCTGCCACCGCATCCGGGTCCGACTGCGATTGCCACCATTTTCAATGCCGATATGGGTAAAACTCTGCTGTACGGTACTATTCTGGCAATCCCGACCGTGATTCTCGCCGGTCCGGTTTACGCTCGCGTGTTGAAAGGTATCGATAAGCCGATCCCGGAAGGTCTGTACAGCGCGAAAACCTTCAGCGAAGAAGAGATGCCGAGCTTTGGCGTCAGCGTCTGGACCTCTCTGGTGCCGGTGGTTCTGATGGCGATGCGTGCGATTGCCGAAATGATCCTGCCGAAAGGTCACGCTTTCCTGTCGGTGGCGGAGTTCCTCGGTGACCCGGTAATGGCCACGCTGATTGCCGTGCTGATTGCGATGTTCACCTTTGGTCTGAACCGTGGTCGTTCAATGGATCAGATTAACGACACGCTGGTTTCTTCCATCAAAATCATTGCGATGATGCTGTTGATTATCGGTGGTGGCGGTGCGTTCAAGCAGGTGCTGGTAGACAGCGGCGTGGACAAATACATTGCTTCCATGATGCACGAAACCAACATTTCTCCGCTGCTGATGGCCTGGTCGATTGCTGCCGTACTGCGTATCGCGCTGGGTTCCGCAACCGTCGCGGCAATCACTGCGGGTGGTATCGCGGCACCGCTGATTGCAACGACGGGTGTTAGCCCGGAGCTGATGGTTATTGCGGTTGGTTCCGGTAGTGTGATTTTCTCTCACGTGAACGATCCGGGCTTCTGGCTGTTCAAAGAGTACTTTAACCTGACTATCGGCGAGACCATCAAATCCTGGTCGATGCTGGAAACCATTATCTCGGTGTGCGGTCTGGTAGGCTGTCTGCTGCTGAATATGGTGATTTGATAATACTGATGGCCGGATGCGGCGTGAACGCCTTATCCGGCCTACGATTCGGCATCAACCGCACTCTACTTCTTCTTCGCTGCCGCTCTGCGCCGTCTGTCCAAATCCTTCAGCAATTTGTTCACACCATCATCGGCAAACATCGACTCAAGCGTTGCGGAAAGTTTACGTCGCCAGTTTTTATACTGGTAACTGGTGCCGGGAATATTTACCGGATCTGCCATATCCAGCCAGTCTTCCGGCTGTAGCCCTAACAGGGCGCTGTTGCTATCGGCGATGTAGCGCTGTAAGCCACGATTCAGCGTCGGTGTCATCGACATCAACGATGCCTTATGCCCGGCACGTTTTGGCAGGCAACCATATTTATGCAGAGCATCCAGCAGCCCTTGCTTCGCCAGTTCGCGATCCTGATACAGACCGCGCAGTACCACTTCATCCGGATACAGCCCCAGCGTTTTGCCCAGCGTTAAATCCCCACTCTCCCAGTAGCCGCGTAGCGTAGGCAGGTCGTGTGTCGCCGCAACCGCCATCGACTGCTCTGGGTACGCTTTCGGTGCGCGGAATGTCTTCTCGTGGTCGTTTTCGAAATAGAGCACTTTGTAGGAGTACACACCGCTGCTGCGCAGCTTACCGACAATCTCTACCGGTACGGTACCGAGATCTTCACCAATCACCATACAGCGATGACGTTTACTTTCGAGTGCCAGAATCGAGAGCAGATCATCCACCGGATAGTGAACATACGCGCCCTGATCTGCCGTCTCGCCATACGGTATCCACCACAAACGCAGCATCGACATCACGTGATCAATTCGTAATGCGCCGCAGTTTTGCATATTGGCACGCAACAGCTCGATAAACGGTTCATAGGCACGCGCGGTGATGATATGCGGGTCCATTGGCGGCAATCCCCAGTTCTGCCCCAACGGGCCGAGGATATCCGGCGGCGCGCCAACCGACGCTTTCAGGCAATACAGTTCACGGTCGCACCAGGTTTCTGCCCCACCTTCTGCTACACCAACGGCCAGATCACGATACAAGCCAATCGGCATTTCATAGCCCTGGCTTATCTCCCAGCAGGCGGCAAACTGGCTGTAAGCCAGCCACTGCAACCAGAGATAAAAATCGACGTCATCACGATGTTCTTCGCAGAACTGGCGCACTTCTGGTGAATCCACGTTCTGATACATCTCTGGCCATGCTGGCCAGCCCCAGCGCATTTCGTCCTCTTTCACTTGCTGGGCATGTAGCGCATCAAAGGCTGCCTGCCAGAACAGGCTGTCGCCCTGCTCTGCAACAAACTGGCGAAACGCGGTCATCTGCTCATCATCACGTTGCGCGAAACCTTTCCACGCCATTCGTAATGCTGTCATTTTTAGGGTGGTAACCGTGGAGTAATCAACCCAGTCGGCATCCCGCGCCTGTTGCAGCGTCTGTTGCGTGGTCGGCAACTGCCACCAGGCCTGAGCCTCTTCGCTAAGATGGAAATCTTCAACTGCGTTAACGTCGATATAAATCACATTCAGCCAACGGCGAGAAGACGGGCTGTACGGGCTGGCACTTTCCGGATTTGCCAGATAGAGCGCATGAATCGGGTTCAGACCAATAAACGACCCGCCACGTTTTGCCACATCCACCAGCATCGCTTTGAGATCGCCAAAATCCCCAATACCCCAGTTTTTTTCCGATCGCAGCGTATAAAGCTGAACGCAGGCACCCCACAGCTTTTGTTTATTCAGCAACGCCTGCGGTTCGTAACAGCGTTTCGGGGCGACAATCACCCGGCAATGCGCGCGCTGGTCGTCCTGGGTAAGCGTCAGCGTGTGATAACCTTCCGGCAGCTTCGTCGGTAGATTGAACGCTTTGCCCCCCGTCACATGGCCTTTGTACTGCTTTCCTTCTTCGGTGGTCAGCAGCCAGCTATATTCGCCGCTGCCCTCCACCACCATCGGCATTTTTTTGCCGCTGGTATAAACCATGACATTCGGGACTGGCGTTACCGCCACTTTCGTGGCGGTACGTTGATGCATCGCGTCAAGCAAACGCCGTTTGGTTTCGGCGCTAATCGACTGCGGTTTACCGTGGGCATTGATGTAATTGGGGCTGATCCCCGCCGCCAGCGCGGCATTATCCAGACGTTTGCTTTCCATCGAGCTTCCTTAGCGTTTTGCCTGCCAGATACAAGCCTGATAATCGCGAATAGAGCGATCCGAGCTAAACATACCGCAGCGGGCGGTATTGAGGATCGCCGCGCGAGTCCAGGCCTCCTGGTCGCGGTACAGCACATCCACCTGCTTTTGTGCCTCCACATAAGCGGCGAAATCTGCCATCACCAGATACGGATCGCCGCCCTGTTTGCCGATACTGTGCAGCATCTGGTCGAAGGCATGCTTATCGCCGTCGCTGTATTTACCGCTTTCCAGCTCTTTCAATACTGCGTCCAGCACCTTATCTTTCTTCCGCCATTTCACCGGGTCGTAGCCTTTGGCCAGAATTGCCTTCACTTGTTCCACGGTATGACCAAAAATAAAGATATTTTCTTCGCCGACTTTCTCAGCGATTTCAACGTTCGCACCATCCAGCGTACCGACAGTAAGCGCACCATTGAGCGCCAGTTTCATATTGCCGGTACCGGAAGCTTCTTTACCTGCAGTCGAAATTTGTTCGGAGATATCCGCCGCCGGGATCAGTTTTTCCGCCGCCGAAACACAATAATCCGGCAAGAACACCACCTTCAACTTGTCGCCAACCAGCGGATCGTTGTTGATCACGTCAGCCACTTTGTTGATCGCAAAGATAATATTTTTCGCCAGGTAGTAGCCCGGTGCTGCTTTCGCGCCGAAGAGGAAGACGCGCGGTACGCGGTCAGACTGCGGGTTTTCACGAATTTCTTTGTACAACGCCAGAATATGCAGCAGATTCAGATGCTGGCGTTTGTACTCATGCAGACGTTTGATCTGAATATCGAAAATCGCCTGTGGATTGATCTCAATACCGGTACGAACTTTCACAAACTCTGCCAGACGGACTTTATTCGCCTGCTTGATCTCGCGATATTGCTGACGGAATTTCGCATCATCAGCGAATTTTTCCAGATTGATCAGTTGATCGAGATCGTTAGCCCACTCTTTTTTCAGTGATTTATCCAACAGAGCCGCCAGTGCCGGGTTGCACTGTTTGATCCAGCGACGTGGGGTAATACCGTTGGTGACATTATGGAATTTGTTCGGCCATAGCTGGTGATATTCCGGGAACAGATCTTTCACCACCAGATCCGAGTGCAGCGCCGCAACACCGTTCACCGCGAAACCGCCAACCACACACAGGTTCGCCATATGCACTTGTTTGTCGTGTACCACCGCCAGTTTGGCCCACACTTTTTCATCGCCCGGCCAGGTTTTTTCCACCAGCGTTTTAAAGCGTGTATTAATTTCGTTAATAATCTGCATGTGGCGCGGCAGTAAGCCTTTCACCAGTTTCACATCCCAGCGTTCCAGCGCTTCTGGCATCAGGGTATGGTTGGTGTAAGCGAAAGTTTTGCTGGTAATGGCCCAGGCGTCATCCCAGCTCATCTGGTGCTCATCGATCAGCACGCGCAGCAGTTCTGGAATCGCGATAGTTGGGTGGGTATCGTTCAGCTGAATAACTTCGTAATCCGCCAGTTCGTGCAATTTACGCCCCGCCAGATGATGGCGACGCAAAATATCCGCTACCGAACAGGCACACTGGAAGTATTGCTGCATCAGGCGCAGCTTTTTACCGGCAGTATGGTTGTCGTTTGGATAGAGAACTTTGGTCAGTTTTTCCGCGTTGATGCCCTGCTGTTCGGCACGCAGGAAATAACCATCGTTAAATTTAGTCAGATCAAACGGATGCGCATGCGTCGCCTGCCACAGACGCAGCGGCTGCGCCACGCCATTACGATAGCCGACAACGGGGAGATCCCACGCTTGACCGGTAATGGTAAATTCCGGCTCCCAGCGTCCGTCTTTCGTCACTTTACCGCCAATCCCTACCTGCACATCCAGTGCTTCGTTGTGGCGGAACCACGGGTAGTTACCGCGATGCCAGTCATCCGGCGCTTCAACCTGTTTGCCATCGACAAAAGACTGGCGGAACAAACCATATTGATAGTTCAGACCGTAACCCGTCACAGACTGACCGACAGTTGCCATTGAGTCGAGAAAGCACGCCGCCAGACGTCCCAGACCACCGTTCCCCAGCGCCGGGTCGATCTCTTCTTCCAACAGGTCAGTCAGGTTGATGTCATAAGCCTTCAACGAATCCTGTACATCCTGATACCAGCCGAGATTCAACAGGTTGTTGCCCGTCAGGCGACCAATTAAAAACTCCATTGAGATGTAGTTAACATGTCGCTGATTCGCCACCGGCTTGGCGAATGGCTGGGCACGCAGCATTTCGGCCAGTGCTTCGCTCACTGCCAGCCACCACTGGCGAGGAGTCATTTCAGCCGCAGAATTTAAGCCATAACGCTGCCACTGACGTGAAAGCGCTTCCTGAAATTGCTTATCGTTAAAAATAGGTTGTGACATAGGAGTTCCACTTTTCTTAGATTTTCAACACAACGTTATCGCTAGTTTGCCAGGCTCGATGTTGACCTTCCTCATCCTGCGGGGGATTAGGCAGGGAGGAGTTGCGGGGATGAGCAAGGAAATGTGATCTCGACCACTTAAAGCTAGTGCAATCCACAGGATTAGCAGCAAATCAATGCCATACCGCGCAGAAAATCTGTATCTAAGTGCAAAAAATGGCCGTTGCGTATTTTCAAAAAGCGGAAGGTAACTCTATAAATTAAGTAAAGGAGTGAAACAGTTTCACAAGTAAAATATCACGTGTGCTCCATCTCATTCTTAATAGATTTATTAAGATCATCTTTTTAGATGGCACTTTCATCAGAAATGAAGAAGAAACCCTTGCTTAAATGAAACTGATGAACATAAGGAAAATACCGTACAACCCAGTATTCACGCTGGATCAGCGTCGTTTTAGGTGAGTTGTTAATAAACATTTGGAATTGTGACACAGTGCAAATTCAGACACATAAAAAAACGTCATCGCTTGCATTAGAAAGGTTTCTGGCCGACCTTATAACCATTAATTACGAAGCGCAAAAAAAATAATATTTCCTCATTTTCCACAGTGAAGTGATTAACTATGCTGATTCCGTCAAAATTAAGTCGCCCGGTTCGACTCGACCATACCGTGGTTCGTGAGCGCCTGCTGGCTAAACTTTCCGGCGCGAACAACTTCCGGCTGGCGCTGATCACGAGTCCTGCGGGCTACGGAAAGACCACGCTCATTTCCCAGTGGGCGGCAGGCAAAAACGATATCGGCTGGTACTCGCTGGATGAAGGTGATAACCAGCAAGAGCGTTTCGCCAGCTATCTCATTGCCGCCGTGCAACAGGCAACCAACGGTCACTGCGCGATATGTGAGACGATGGCGCAAAAACGGCAATATGCCAGCCTGACGTCACTCTTCGCCCAGCTTTTCATTGAGCTGGCGGAATGGCATAGCCCACTTTATCTGGTCATCGATGACTATCATCTGATCACTAATCCTGTGATCCACGAGTCAATGCGCTTCTTTATTCGCCATCAACCAGAAAATCTCACCCTTGTGGTGTTGTCACGCAACCTTCCGCAACTGGGCATTGCCAATCTGCGTGTTCGTGACCAGCTGCTGGAAATTGGCAGTCAGCAACTGGCATTTACCCATCAGGAAGCGAAACAGTTTTTTGATTGCCGTCTGTCATCGCCGATTGAAGCTGCAGAAAGCAGTCGGATTTGTGATGATGTTTCCGGTTGGGCGACGGCACTGCAGCTAATCGCCCTCTCCGCCCGGCAGAATACTCACTCAGCCCATAAGTCGGCACGCCGTCTGGCGGGAATCAATGCCAGCCATCTTTCGGATTATCTGGTCGATGAGGTTTTAGATAACGTCGATCTCGCAACGCGCCATTTTCTGTTGAAAAGCGCCATTTTGCGCTCAATGAACGATGCACTCATCACCCGTGTGACCGGCGAAGAAAACGGGCAAATGCGCCTCGAAGAGATTGAGCGTCAGGGGCTGTTTTTACAGCGGATGGATGATACCGGCGAGTGGTTTTGCTATCACCCACTGTTTGGTAACTTCCTGCGCCAGCGCTGCCAGTGGGAACTGGCGGCGGAGCTGCCGGAAATCCACCGTGCCGCCGCAGAAAGCTGGATGGCCCAGGGATTTCCCAGCGAAGCGATTCATCATGCGCTGGCGGCAGGCGATGCGCTGATGCTGCGCGATATTCTGCTTAATCACGCCTGGAGTTTGTTCAACCATAGCGAACTGTCGCTGCTGGAAGAGTCGCTTAAGGCCCTGCCGTGGGACAGTTTGCTGGAAAATCCGCAGTTGGTGTTATTGCAGGCGTGGCTGATGCAAAGCCAGCATCGCTACGGCGAAGTTAACACCCTGCTGGCCCGCGCTGAACATGAAATCAAGGACATCAGAGAAGGCACCATGCACGCAGAATTTAACGCTCTGCGCGCCCAGGTGGCGATTAATGATGGTAACCCGGATGAAGCGGAACGGCTGGCAAAACTGGCACTGGAAGAGCTGCCGCCGGGCTGGTTCTATAGCTGCATTGTGGCAACCTCGGTGCTGGGTGAAGTGTTGCACTGCAAAGGCGAATTGACCCGCTCACTGGCGTTAATGCAGCAAACCGAACAGATGGCACGCCAGCACGATGTCTGGCACTACGCTTTGTGGAGTTTAATCCAGCAAAGTGAAATTCTGTTTGCCCAAGGGTTCCTGCAAACCGCGTGGGAAACGCAGGAAAAAGCGTTCCAGCTGATCAACGAGCAGCATCTGGAACAGCTGCCAATGCATGAGTTTCTGGTGCGCATTCGTGCGCAACTGTTATGGGCCTGGGCACGGCTGGATGAAGCCGAAGCGTCGGCGCGCAGCGGGATTGAAGTCTTGTCGTCTTATCAGCCACAGCAACAGCTTCAGTGCCTGGCAATGTTGATTCAATGCTCGCTGGCCCGTGGTGATTTAGATAACGCCCGTAGCCAGCTGAACCGTCTGGAAAACCTGCTGGGGAATGGCAAATATCACAGCGACTGGATCTCTAACGCCAACAAAGTCCGGGTGATTTACTGGCAAATGACCGGCGATAAAGCCGCCGCTGCCAACTGGTTGCGTCATACGGCTAAACCAGAGTTTGCGAACAACCACTTCCTGCAAGGTCAATGGCGCAACATTGCCCGTGCACAAATCTTGCTGGGCGAGTTTGAATCTGCGGAAATTGTCCTCGAAGAACTCAATGAAAATGCCCGCAGTCTGCGGTTGATGAGCGATCTCAACCGTAACCTGTTGCTGCTTAATCAACTGTACTGGCAGGCCGGACGTAAAAGTGACGCCCAGCGTGTGTTGCTGGACGCATTAAAACTGGCGAATCGCACCGGATTTATCAGTCATTTTGTCATCGAAGGCGAAGCGATGGCGCAACAACTGCGCCAGCTTATTCAACTCAATACGCTGCCGGAGCTGGAACAGCATCGCGCACAGCGTATTCTGCGAGAAATCAATCAACATCATCGGCATAAATTCGCCCATTTCGATGAGAATTTCGTTGAACGTCTGCTAAATCATCCGGAAGTGCCAGAGCTGATCCGCACCAGCCCGTTGACCCAACGTGAATGGCAGGTCCTGGGGCTGATTTACTCCGGTTACAGCAATGAGCAAATTGCAGGCGAGCTGGAAGTGGCGGCAACCACCATCAAGACGCATATCCGCAATCTGTACCAAAAACTCGGTGTCGCCCACCGTCAGGCCGCGGTACAACACGCGCAGAAACTGCTGAAGATGATGGGATATGGGGTGTGAGTTTAGCCGGATAATGCGTCGGATCCGGCTTACATCTTTACATCATTCAATGCTAACCCGCGTTACGCCATCTGTTTCTATCAAACCAAACCGCACCGGCAAGAAACGCTCCACCACGGCGATATTGGTCAGCAGATGACATGAGGGATGGGCGACCGTAAATTCTCCCGCGCCCGCCAGCGCCATCGGTAGCACCAGTTGGTCGGCGAGATATTCCCCCACCGCAGCCGGGCTTGCCAGGTAGCGTTTCACCTCTTTCACCAACTGTGCCGCGACCACCTCGGCACTGACGCGCTTTTCACCGACGACAAAAAAGCGTTCGGTGATATTTTCACTTTCGACTTCAAGCGAGACGGTATTACCCGGCCCCTGGTCGCGCGGCAGGTTATGAATATTCTGTTCATGCAAGGAAAAACTACCCGCCAGTGTAGCGATTTCACGCTCAGCAACATGGCGCGGTAACTTTCGCGAACTTTCTGCCAGCGTCACGCGGATGGCCACCTTTGCCACTAGCGGACGCATCACACTGGATACAGTGGAAGATGAGATCAACCGTCTGCGCTATAACTGGCAGGAGAGTCGCCCCTCCACGCTTACGGCGTTGCTGGGTACAGAGGCAGAAAACATCGATCTCTTCGACCGTATGCAACTGGAACACGTTATCGCTATCTGCCGCCAGGCAAAGTCGCTTTCTGCTGCCGGACGTGAACTGTTTGACATTTCGCGCCAGGGCAAAGCCAGCGTCAATGACGCGGATCGGCTACGCAAATACCTGGCGCGTTTTGGTCTGACATGGGAAGCAATGCAGGATCAGCACAGCTCCAGTTGAATATGATGGTCCTTCAGCACCTGCATCACGCTCGCAGGCGGCATCGTGTCGGTGTAGACAGCATCGACCATGCTGATGCTACCCATATTGACCATTGCGTTACGGCCAAATTTTGAGTGGTCGACAACCAGCATAACGTGGCGCGAGTTCTCAATGATGGCGCGTTTGGTGCGAACTTCGTGGTAATCGAACTCCAGTAGCGAGCCGTCGCTATCGATGCCGCTTATCCCCAGAATGCCGAAATCAAGGCGGAACTGGGAGATAAAATCGAGCGTTGCTTCGCCAATGATCCCACCATCGCGGCTGCGTAATTCGCCACCGGCGAGAATGATACGGAAATCCTCTTTTACCATCAGCGTGTTAGCGACGTTGAGATTGTTGGTCACAATGCGTAAATTGCTGTGATTAAGCAGCGCGTGCGCCACCGCTTCCGGCGTGGTGCCGATATCGATAAACAGCGTCGAGCCATTGGGAATTTGCTCCGCCACTTTGCGGGCGATGCGCTCTTTTTCTTCGGTCTGGGTGGCCTTGCGATCGTGCCACGGCGTGTTAACCGAACTGGAAGGCAGCGCCGCACCGCCATGATGGCGCAGGATCAGGTTTTGCTCTGCCAGCTCGTTGAGATCGCGGCGAATAGTCTGCGGGCTAACGGAGAAATGCTCTACCAGCTCTTCGGTGCTGACATAACCCTGCTGTTTAACCAGTTCGATAATACCGTTGTGACGTTGTGTTTGTTTCATTGATAAATCCCTGGAATTATTTTCGTTTTCGCGCATTGAGCGAATCAACAAAAGCCATCGCTAAACCCACGGCTAACCCGGCGATGTGTGCTCCGTTCGCCATCGACATCCCAAACAAATCAAACCATCCGGCGACAATCCAGATCAACGCAAAGATAATTAACCCACGTTGCAGGTAAATGCCACTTTGCGGATCGCGTTCGCCACGTAGCCAGACGTAGCCCATCAGCGCATACACCACGCCAGAAAGCCCGCCAAACCACGGCCCGCTGAATTTTTGCTGCACATAGCCGCTTAACAGGGCGCTAATGAGAGTAATGACAATTAGCTTACCGCTACCGAGGCGTTTTTCCACCGCACCGCCGAGATACCACCACCAGAGCAGGTTAAAGAGGATATGCATCAGCGAGAAGTGCATTAACGCGTGGGTGAAGTAACGCCAGAACTCAAATTTCAGCGTCGGATCGAATGGCCAGGCCAGCCATAACATCACTTCCTGATCGCCGAGAATTTGCATGGCGATAAACACCACCACGCAGGCGATCATCATCACCCAGGTTACCGGACCTGCGCGTTCACGCAAGGCGGCAAAGAAAGGATAACGGCGATAATGCAGGCCACTGTCGGTATGACCGGACTGCCAACTGGCGGCGAGATAACGTGGATCTGCCGGGTTTTCGAGAAAACGCGCCAGCTCCGCCCGCACGCGTTCGGCCTGGGACTCATCCGCCAGCCAGACATCGCTTTGGTTATGTTGTTGAATCGTGAGGATAACACCCTGTGTCGCCATGTAATCAACAAACGCCTGCGCCACTCGGGGGTTAGCAAAAGAGGTAATCATCAACATCGTTGCTGTCGCTTATTCCACACAAAAGGGGACAGTATAAAGCGTTACACGCCGTACGCCACCTCTGCGGGAAACTGACGCTGCCAGGCTTCAAAACCGCCATCAATGCTGTAGACCACATCGTAGCCCTGTTGCAGCAGATACTGCGCCGCGCCTTTGCTGCTATTGCCGTGATAACACATCACCATCACCGGTGTGTCAAAGTCGTTATCACGCATAAACGCGCCCAATGTGTCGTTAGTTAAATGGAAAGCCTGGGTCGCATGCCCCATTGCGAAACTCTGTGGATCGCGAATATCGACCAGCACCGCCTCTTTTTCCTGCAACTTCTGGTGCGCGTCGGTAACGTTAATACATTCGAACTGATCCATGCGTCTCTCTTTCTTTACAAACAAGTGGGCAAATTTACCGCACAGTTTACGTCGAAGCGGCAGATAAACGCCATAATGTTATACATATCACTCTAAAATGTTTTTTCAATGTTACCCAAAGCGCGATTCTTTGCTAATATGTTCGATAACGAACATTTGTGAGCTTTAACGAAAGTGAATGAGGGCAGCATGGAAACCAAAGATCTGATTGTGATAGGTGGCGGCATCAATGGTGCTGGTATCGCGGCAGACGCCGCTGGACGCGGTTTATCCGTGCTGATGCTGGAGGCACAGGATCTCGCTTGCGCGACCTCTTCCGCCAGTTCAAAACTCATTCACGGTGGCCTGCGCTACCTTGAGCACTATGAATTCCGACTGGTCAGCGAGGCGCTGGCTGAACGTGAAGTGCTACTGAAAATGGCCCCGCATATCGCCTTCCCGATGCGTTTTCGCCTGCCGCATCGTCCGCATCTACGCCCGGCGTGGATGATTCGCATTGGTCTGTTTATGTACGATCATCTGGGCAAGCGCACCAGCCTGCCGGGATCAACCGGTTTGCGTTTTGGCGCAAACTCAGTGTTAAAACCGGAAATTAAGCGCGGATTCGAATATTCTGACTGTTGGGTAGACGACGCCCGTCTGGTACTCGCCAACGCCCAGATGGTGGTACGTAAAGGCGGTGAAGTGCTTACTCGTACTCGTGCCACGTCTGCTCGCCGCGAAAACGGCCTGTGGATTGTGGAAGCGGAAGATATCGATACCGGCAAAAAATATACATGGCAGGCGCGCGGCCTGGTTAATGCTACCGGCCCGTGGGTGAAACAATTTTTCGACGACGGGATGCATCTGCCTTCGCCTTATGGCATTCGCCTGATCAAAGGCAGCCATATTGTGGTGCCGCGTGTGCATACCCAGAAGCAAGCCTACATTCTGCAAAACGAAGATAAACGTATTGTCTTCGTGATCCCGTGGATGGACGAGTTTTCCATCATCGGCACCACCGATGTGGAATACAAAGGCGATCCAAAAGCAGTGAAGATTGAAGAGAGTGAAATCAATTACCTGTTGAAAGTGTATAACACGCACTTTAAAAAGCAGTTAAGCCGGGACGATATCGTCTGGACCTACTCCGGCGTGCGTCCGCTATGTGATGATGAGTCCGACTCGCCGCAGGCCATTACCCGTGATTACACCCTTGATATCCATGATGAAAACGGCAAAGCCCCGCTGCTGTCGGTATTCGGCGGTAAGCTGACCACCTACCGCAAACTGGCGGAGCACGCGCTGGAAAAACTGACGCCATATTATCAGGGCATTGGTCCGGCGTGGACGAAAGAGAGCGTGCTGCCGGGTGGTGCCATTGAAGGCGACCGTGACGATTACGCCGCCCGCCTGCGCCGCCGTTACCCGTTCCTGACCGAATCGCTGGCACGTCACTACGCGCGCACTTACGGCAGCAACAGCGAACTGTTGCTCGGCAATGCAGGGGCGATAAGCGACCTCGGTGAAGATTTCGGTCATGAGTTCTACGAAGCGGAGCTGAAATATCTGGTCGACCACGAATGGGTCCGCCGCGCCGACGATGCCCTGTGGCGTCGCACGAAACAAGGCATGTGGCTAAATGCGGATCAACAATCTCGTGTGAGTCAGTGGCTGGTGGAATATACGCAGCAGAAGTTGTCGCAGGCGTCGTAAGGCTGATGCCCGGTTGTGAAGTGCAACCGGGCTATTTGAATTCCTTAGACTATTCATTGTAAATAATTGAATAACGGCCCCAGAGCTAAAATCGCCAAACTTAAGCACGTTACCCAATCGCCCCACTTCTTCCTATGGCTTCTATTTTTGCTACGCCACTGGCAATAATATCCCAACGCAAAACCAAGCTGTGCACTAATCGGGCCGACAAAATCAGTCCACGGCTGCGGCCAAAAAGGGGAAAAATTCAGGGGAAGCCAGACAAACGTCAGAAAGAAATTTCGGATATTTTCCAGCAACGCCGATTTCTCTGGAGAAATATAAAGAATGAAATTCGAGAGAATTAACCAGAAATAGACCGGAGAAAAGACCAGCCAGCAATGTAGCCTGTTTTTTAATTCAGGAGGCGTTCTGCGGGAGAATTGCCAACCGATGCCACCCATTACACTGAAAAAAAGTGCATATTCAACCAATAACTCAAGTTGTAATTCCTGAAGAGAAATACGCACAACCAGAAGCGGAAAGGAGAATATTATTTCCGCCAGAAAAGTTAACGTGAATATAATTACGGCTAAGGCAATAACCGTCGGCCATACCAATAATGGTACGATAACAAAACCGAAAATTACAGGTGGAATATAAAGTCTGATTTTATTCATCTTTATTGTCCTGATGATTCGGATGATGCGTCATACATGGCACATAAACACTCATCAATCATCCACTCGTCTTCCCAGGCCTGATACTGTGTGCCCTGTTCGGACTGCTTTGGCGGGTTCTCAATCGCCTGCCGCGCGCGTTCTTTCAGGATGGATTGATTATTACTAGCCCAAGTATTAGTTTGAGTGGTAATGGCTTTATCGATATCGTCCTGATTATCTCTGATATAACCGTCACGATACGTATTCAATAAACAGGCAAGAGACGCTGCCGACCAAAAGCCGGGAACTGAAATAATGGCATCAAGCAATGGCGAAAGAGCGATATCGGCACGGAAAAACATTTCCAGCATGTACTGTAATTCGACAGCCTCATCCCCGGATACCCAATCAGTCATATACTGGCAAGCAAATTGCTGCAATATTTCCCGTTCATCCTCACGCCAGTTTTCTTTACTGGCAAGGTTTATACGCCGTAGAGAAAATACTTCGTGAATATTGTCAAACTGCCCCTGCGCAACAAACTCCAGTAAACGAGGCAGAAAATAACGAACCTCATCGCTGTTTTGCGGATCAGGTCCTGGACTACTATTCCAGGCATTGATTAAGGAATAAGGAATCGCTCGCAACGATGTATTCCGTAATGCTTTTTGTTCCTGTTGACTCAGGCAATATTCACAACAAACCACAAATTGCTGCGGCGCCGGATAACGACGAAAAATATGATATATCTGCTCAATTAATGCCTGCATGGCGGAGCTGGGTTGCATAATTACCCCCTCGCCCGCTGATCGTGCATAAACGGCTGATAGATAAAAAGGGCATTCGCCGCGTTCAGGAAAATATTAATGATATCCATATTGTAATCCTGCTTAATGCAACGTTTTATCCATCGGCACATAGCCCACATCTTCCACCAAACTCTGCCCCTGCGGCGTTAAAAACCACTCCACCAATTTTTGTGTCTCTGACGTCGTATTTTCCCGCGTTACCATAAATGCATCGACGATATAGGGATATTTGCCGTTGCGAATGTTTTCCGCAGTCGGTGAAATACCGTTAATCGCTAACAGTTTGATATTCTTGTCAGCGTTCATTTGTGTCGCGTAATAGCGGAAGGTGTAGCCTATTGCGTTTTTTGTATTACGGTATTCGGCAACAACGTTAATCATTCCCTCCATCACGCTTGCCACTTCCGTTTCCTGCGGCGAGATCATGCGGACATTTTTCATGACCTGCGATAGCATCACCGTCTGGCTGCCAGAGTCTTCCGGGCGTTGCCAGGTCTGGATCTCCTGATCGTCACCGCCAACCGCGCGCCAGTTGGTAATTGCGCCACTGAAAATGTCACGCACCTGTTGTTCAGTCAGGGAATTAACCGGATTATCCGCATTGACGATGAAAACAAACGCTTCACGGGCAAATGGCGTGTACAGCAAAGTGACGCCCGATTTCTCAGCGCGTTTTTTTTGCCCATCGGAAGGTTGCGCCACGAAAATAATATCGGCATCACCGTTAACGATTTTGTTATATGCTTCTTGCGTACGAGAGTTATCCAGATAATCCCAAACGTGAAAATCCTCTGGTATTACACTTAATGCATAAAATGCAGAGGCATAAATGGGGTACGCCGCCGTAGCGCCATCGAGTCGCGGCCAGTTTTGCGTAAATTGAATTTGTGGTTTACCACGCAGTGGCGTCAGTTGATTATTAAGTTTATCGGGTCGCCAGGCCCAGGTATCAATATTTTCACGCACACCGACACCGGGATTAAGCTGTTTATATAAATAAGCCTGATACCCAGCGACAAAACCAAGTAAGAGAAGTAGAAACAGGAGTAAGTTACGGCAACGTAGCCCGGACGTGCCGGTTAAAGGATGCCTTGTCGGCCAGCCGTATCCCAGCGAAAAACTGATATGCGCGCCAACGGGTATAATGACTATCCACCAGTAGTCGCCACTGATTAATGAGAGTAACAAAACACCCTGCCAGGAAAGCATAAGGTTTGCCAACCAGCCCGATCCCATCTGGCGAAATTGATAATCTGCCAGATGTAGCGCGATTATCCAGCCAACCAGGGTTAATAGCGCGGGTAAGAGAAAAAAGCATTGTCGCCAGGCGGCTATTTCTCTTTTTTCTGGTGCGCTATCACCAGCCCACACGCGACCAGAGAAAAATATGATTATCGCCCCCAGCGTCAGCATAAAGACGTTGAGTAGAAGATAAATTGTTGGCGTAAAGAGTAAATTGCAAACCTCAAGAATAGCGGCAAGCCCGGCCCCCAGCATGGCAACAACCGCTGCCAAAAATTGCGCCAGTATGGGGATGCCAAAAAAAGTCATTACCAGCGAGGTCAAAATCCATTTTCCGCTTTGCATTATTCTTTCCATTCTTGCTGAATGGCGAAATTATACTCCCCGATAACCCTCGCCCCCTCTGGACACTTTTCCTAAATAAAGGCGAAAAAAACGGGACCTTTTGGCCCCGTTCTGTTTTTTAGCGAACTTATAATCTCACCGGATCAATATGCCAAATATAATCGGCATACTCTTTGATCGTACGGTCAGAAGAGAAGTAACCCATATTGGCAATGTTCAGCATCGCTTTTGCGGTCCACTCTTCCTGACGCTCGTAGAGTTCGTCAACTTTATCCTGACAATCGACATAGCTGCGATAATCCGCCAGCACCTGGTAGTGATCGCCGAAGTTGATCAGCGAATCAACCAGATCGCGATAGCGACCCGGATCTTCCGGACTGAATACACCGCTGCCGATTTGCGTCAGCACCTGATGCAGCTCCTCATCTTTCTCGTAGTATTCACGCGGTTTGTAGCCCTGACGGCGCAGTTCTTCCACTTCTTCCGCTGTGTTACCAAAGATAAAGATATTGTCAGCACCGACATGATCCAGCATCTCGACATTCGCACCGTCCAGCGTACCGATAGTCAGCGCGCCGTTAAGCGCAAACTTCATGTTACTGGTGCCGGAAGCTTCCGTCCCCGCCAGCGAAATCTGTTCAGACAGATCGGCCGCCGGAATGATCAACTGCGCCAGGCTAACACTGTAGTTCGGGATGAACACGACTTTCAGCTTGTCGCCAATCTGCGGATCGTTGTTGATCACTTTCGCTACGTCATTGATCAAATGAATAATGTGCTTCGCCATGTAATAGGCCGAAGCCGCCTTACCACCAAAAATATTCACGCGCAGTACCCACTTCGCATCCGGGTCGGCCTTGATGCGGTTATAGCGGGTGATCACGTGCAACACATTCATCAATTGACGTTTGTATTCGTGAATACGTTTGATTTGCACATCGAACAGCGCTTTCGGATTTACCACCACATTCAGCTGCTGGGCGATATACTCCGCCAGACGCTTTTTGTTCTCCAGCTTCGCCTGATGCACCGCGTGATTAACCATTGGGAAATCACAGTGTTGTTGCAGATCATTAAGCAGACTAAGGTCGGTGCGCCAGTTGCGGCCCAGGTGTTCGTCCAACACGGCTGAAAGCGATGGGTTCGCTACCGCCAGCCAGCGACGCGGCGTCACACCGTTGGTGACGTTGGTGAAACGACCCGGGAAGATTTTCGCAAAGTCGGCAAATAGCGATTGCACCATCAGGTTAGAGTGCAGTTCCGATACACCGTTAACTTTGTGGCTCACCACAACCGCCAGCCAGGCCATACGCACACGACGACCGTTGGATTCATCAATGATCGACGCCCGTCCCAGCAGATCGGTATCGTTCGGATACTGTTCCTGCAAGGTTTTCAGGAAATAGTCGTTGATTTCAAAGATGATCTGCAGGTGACGCGGCAGAATTTTACCCAGCATATCGACTGGCCAGGTTTCCAGCGCCTCGCTCATTAGCGTGTGGTTGGTGTAGGAGAAGACCTGACAACACACTTCAAACGCGTCGTCCCATCTAAATTGGTGCTCATCGATCAGCAGACGCATCATCTCAGGAATCGACAGCACCGGATGGGTATCGTTGAGGTGAATCGCAATTTTATCCGCCAGGTTATCGTAGGTTTTATGCAACTGGTAATGGCGGCTTAAAATGTCCTGAATGGTCGAGGAAACCAGGAAGTATTCCTGACGCAGTCGCAGCTCACGCCCGGAGTAGGTGGAGTCGTCCGGATACAGTACGCGAGATACGTTCTCGGAGTGGTTTTTATCTTCCACTGCCGCGAAGTAGTCGCCCTGGTTGAATTTACCGAGGTTAATTTCACTACTGGCTTGGGCACTCCACAAACGCAACGTGTTAGTCGCGTCGGTGTCGTAACCTGGGATTATCTGATCGTAAGCTACTCCCAGAATCTCTTCGGTTTCAATCCAGCGCGTTTTTTTACCTTCCTGCTGAATGCGACCACCAAAACGGACTTTATAGCGCGTGTTGTGGCGTTTGAATTCCCACGGGTTACCGTATTCCAGCCAGTAGTCAGGCGACTCTTTCTGGCTACCGTTAACGATGTTCTGCTTGAACATACCGTAGTCATAGCGGATGCCGTAACCGCGCCCCGGCAACCCTAACGTCGCCAGAGAATCGAGGAAGCAAGCCGCCAGACGGCCCAGGCCACCGTTACCGAGGCCCGGGTCATTTTCTTCATCAATCAGCTCTTCGAGATTTAATCCCATCGCTTCCAGTGCGCCCTGTACATCTTCGTAAATTCCTAGCGACAACATGGCGTTGGAGAGCGTACGGCCAATCAAAAACTCCATCGACAGGTAGTAAACCTGACGAGTTTCTTGCGACAACTGGGCACGGTTTGAACGTAACCAGCGCTCCACGAGACGATCGCGCACAGCAAATAACGTTGCGTTCAGCCATTCATGTTTATTGGCGACGACCGGATCCTTTCCAATCGTAAACATCAGCTTGTAAGCGATAGAGTGCTTAAGAGCTTCTACGCTAAGCGTGGGCGATGAATATGTAAACGGAGCATTCATATAGGCGTTTCCTGAAAACTATTTCAAGCGATAGTAAAGCTCACGGTACGACTTCGCCGCGACCTGCCAGCTAAAATCCATTGCCATAGCCTGACGTTGCACAAACCGCCACAGTGAAGGACGGGACCACAGTACGAAAGCACGTCGAATAGCCCGTAACAGCGACCAGGCATTACTATCTTCAAAGACAAACCCACTGGCGACGCCATCTGCAAGGTTCTCAAGAGAACAGTCAGAAACCGTATCAGCAAGCCCACCGGTGCGCCGCACTAACGGCAGCGTACCGTACTTCAATCCATAAAGTTGCGTTAAGCCGCACGGTTCAAAACGGCTGGGCACCAGAATGACGTCCGCGCCGCCCATAATGCGATGCGAAAATGCTTCGTGATAGCCAATCTGAACGCCCACCTGGCCGGGGTATTCCGCTGCCGCCGCAAGGAAACCTTCCTGCAGCACCGGATCGCCCGCGCCGAGTAGCGCCAGCTGCCCGCCCTGCTCCAGAAGACCAGGTAAGGCTTCCAGCACCAGGTCGAGACCTTTCTGGCTGGTCAGACGGCTCACCACTGCAAAAAGCGGCACTTTATCGTCAACCTTAAGCCCCATTGCGATTTGTAACTGGCGCTTATTTTCCGCTTTATCTTCCAACGTATCGCGGGTGTAACGCGAGGCCAACAGTAAGTCCGTCTCTGGACTCCAGATTTTCTCGTCCACGCCGTTCAGTACGCCGGAAAGACGCCCTTCACGGTGACGCTGTTGCAACAGACCTTCCATACCGTAGGCAAACTGCGGTTCGGTGATCTCGCGAGCGTAGGTTGGGCTGACTGCCGTAATGTGATCGGCATAGTACAGACCGGCCTTCAGGAAAGAGATTTGTCCGTTGAATTCCAGCCCATGAATATTAAAGAATGACCATGGCAATTGGATGTCATTCATGTGATGTGCATAAAACATGCCTTGATAGGCCAGGTTGTGCACAGTAAACACCGACTTCGCCGGACGCCCGCGCGCCGCCAGATACGCAGGCGCAAGGCCTGCATGCCAGTCGTGCGCATGCACCACATCAGGACGCCAGAATGGGTCAAGCCCGCTGGCCATTTCTGCCCCAACCCACCCCAGCAGCGCAAAACGCAATACGTTGTCGGTATAGGCAAATAAGTTGGTATCGTGATACGGGCTTCCCGGACGATCATAGAGATGCGGCGCGTCAATCAGGTATATGCCAACCCCGTTGTAATGACCGAACAACAGCGTGATATGTCCGGCGAAGGTATCACGACGGGATACTACCTGCGCATCGGTCACGCCACGGCGAATATCGGGAAATGCAGGCAACAGTACGCGAGCGTCAACGCCGTCTGCGATTTGTGCTGCGGGTAATGCCCCAATAACATCAGCCAGACCGCCGGTTTTAAGCAGCGGGAACATCTCTGAACATACATGTAAAACCTGCATTATCGCTCCTGTTTATGCCCTAACTTCCGTAGCATTTCGCGCGTTACCAGCACGATGCCTTCTTCTGAACGATAGAAACGACGTGCATCTTCCTCTGCGTTTTCACCAATCACCATGCCTTCCGGAATAACACAAGCACGATCGATGACGCAGCGACGCAGACGGCACGAGCGACCTACCCATACTTCCGGTAACAATACGGCGGAATCAATGTTGCAGAATGAATTCACGCGAACGCGCGAGAACAGAACGGACTGCACCACCACCGAACCGGAGATCACACAACCGCCGGATACCAGTGAGTTAAGGGTCATCCCGTGGCTACCGGAGCGATCCTGCACGAATTTCGCTGGCGGTAATGATTCATTGTAGGTGCGAATTGGCCAATTGCGATCGTACATATCCAGTTCCGGCACCACAGAGGCCAGATCGAGGTTCGCTTTCCAGTAAGCTTCCAGCGTACCCACATCGCGCCAGTACGGCTCGGCATCCGGGTCGGATTGTACGCAAGAGAGCGGGAACGGGTGCGCATAGGCCAGACCGGCTTCGGTGATCTTGGGAATCAAATCTTTGCCAAAGTCGTGGCTGGAGTTCTCATCGCGATCGTCTTCTTCCAGCAGTTCATACAGATAGTCGGCGTCAAAGACGTAAATACCCATACTCGCCAGAGATTTGCCTGGATCGTTCGGCATTGACGGCGGGTTAGCTGGTTTTTCAACGAATTCGATAATTTTATCGTTCTCATCAACCGCCATAACGCCAAACGCGGAGGCTTCTTCAATCGGTACTGGCATACAAGCAACGGTGCAACGTGCGCCTTTTTCGACGTGGTCGATAAGCATACGCGAGTAGTCTTGCTTGTAGATATGGTCGCCCGCCAGGATCACCACGTATTCAGCTTTATAACGGCGGATAATGTCGAGGTTTTGGGTGACCGCATCTGCGGTGCCGCGATACCAGTTTTCCCCTTTCATTCTCTGCTGTGCTGGCAGCAGATCGACAAACTCGTTCATTTCTTCATTGAAGAATGACCAGCCGCGCTGGATGTGCTGCACCAGAGTGTGGGACTGGTACTGGGTGATCACGCCCATACGACGGATCCCGGAGTTGATGCAGTTAGACAGCGCAAAGTCGATAATGCGGAACTTACCGCCGAAGTGTACGGCCGGTTTTGCTCGCTTATTGGTTAAATCCTTCAGGCGGGTACCACGTCCTCCCGCCAGTATCAGGGCAACAGATTTCAATGGCAGCTGGCGCGCCAACATTAAGTGATCGTTCTTCTCTAAACTAACCATGACTAACTCCTTTTTTATCATCTCTGGAACACACACAATCCGTGTGCAGGTCCCTGCCAGACAGCCGTAATCACTGGGTTATCCTCTCCAGCGAATGGGGGAATGGCGTGCCACTCCCCAGCAGGTAAAACAATCTCTGTTACCTCAAGCGTGGCGTTAATTGCGATCAAAAAGCGATCCGAGAGCAGAATTTGCAGCTGTTTCGGCCCGTTTTGCCACTCATCCGTGCTTAAAGGTTGAGCATATCGATTTAGCCAACGGACATTGCCGTCGCCTTCTTCCCACCAGCGATTCTCCATCAAAGCGGGAATGCGCTTGCGCAGATGGATTAACGCGGCGGTAAATGCGGTTAAACCACTGCTTGCCTGCGACCAGTCCAACCAGGTTAATTGGTTATCCTGACAGTAGGCATTGTTATTGCCATGCTGGCTGTGACCATGTTCGTCACCGGCCAGTAACATCGGCGTACCCTGGGAGAGCAACAACGTTGTTAACAGGGCGTGAATGCTGTCGCGCCGCCGTTCAACCAGATCAAGAGTACCGCCTAACCCTTCTTTACCATGATTGTTACTGTAATTGTTGTTGGTCCCGTCGCGATTTTCTTCTCCGTTTGCTTCATTGTGTTTATGGTTGAAGCAAACGCAGTCGCGAAGCGTAAAACCGTCATGCGCGGTGACGAGATTAATCGCGGCACTCGGCAGACGATCATTACGTTTAAAAACATCGCTGGAGGCAGCAAAACGCCCGGCAAACGCTCCCAGAGGTAAATCATAATGCAGCCAGAAACGACGGGCTGCATCGCGGAAATGATCGTTCCACTCGGCAAACAGCGGCGGGAAATTTCCCACCTGATAACCACCAGGAGCGATATCCCACGGTTCAGCAATTAACTTCACCTGCGAGAGCACCGGGCAGTTCTGGATAGCGGTAAACAACGGCGCATCCTGACGAAACTCTGGCGTACGGCCCATGACTGCCGCCAGATCAAAGCGGAAACCATCGACGTGGCAGGTTTCTACCCAATAACGCAGGCAGGCGCTGGCATAATCTACCACCGCCGGATGACTCAAATTGAGCGTGTTGCCACAACCGGTCCAGTTGTGATAATCGCCGTCTTCTCTTATCCAATAATAGCTACGGTTGTCGATCCCACGCAGCGAGAATAACGGGCCGTCGAGGTCCAGTTCCGCACTATGGTTGAGCACGATATCAAGAATGACTTCGATACCCGCTTTATGCAGTGCTTTGATTGCATCGCGAAACTCATCCAGCGCCGTTTCTGGCGAGCAGGCATACGCCGGATGCAGCGCAAACATCGCCACCGGGTTGTAACCCCAGTAGTTACTAAGCCCCATACGTTGCAGACGTGGTTCACTGGCAAATTGTGCCACCGGCAGCAGTTCTAGCGCGGTAATGCCCAACTGTTTCAAATAGTTGATCATCACCGGATGCCCCAGGGCTTTATAAGTGCCACGGATCTCGACCGGGATCTCCGGGTGCAGGTACGTTAATCCTTTGACATGGGCTTCATAAATGATGGTGCTGCCCCACGGCGTGCGCGGCGGGGCATCATCTTCCCAGTCATAGTGATCAATCACCACTACGCATTTCGGCGCAATGGCGGCGTTGTCGCGATAGTCAGGTTCATTATGACCGGCGTGCAACAGCGGGTTATCTTTAAACTCCCCGTCAATTTGCCGCGCGCAAGGATCAATCAACAACTTCGCCGGGTTAAAGCGATGCCCCTCGGCAGGTTGCCAGGGGCCATGAACTCGATAACCATAACGCAAACCCGGGCGCGCATCCGGCAGATAACCGTGCCAAATGTCGCCACTGTGCCCTGGCAAGTCATAGCGATGTTCCTGGCCATTGGCATCAAAGACACACAGCTCTACCCGCTCGGCATGAGCGGAGAAAAGTGTGAAGTTGACGCCCTGACCGTCGTAATGCGCGCCGAGGGGAGTGGGTTTGCCAATGGCGAGTTGTGTCATTCTGCCTCCCGAACCAGCCAGATAGTGGCCAGAGGTGGTAGCGTCAGGCTCAGTGAATGTTGACGACCGTGGCTGGCAATCTCATCGCTGTGTACTGCGCCGCCATTGCCTGCATTACTGCCGTGATAGTGCATGGAATCGGTATTGAGGATTTCACGCCATTTACCCGGCTGGTTAATACCGAAGCGATAATCATGACGCGGCACCGGTGTAAAGTTACTGGCAACGATGATTTCGTTACCCTCTTTATCGCGACGCACAAAGATCAGCACCGAGCGTTCTTTGTCATCCACCACCAGCCATTCAAAGCCGTACGGGTCAAAATCCAGTTCATGCATTGCTTTATGGTGGCGGTAGGTGTGGTTCAGATCGCGCACCAGACGCTGGACACCGTGGTGCCAGTTATCGCCGCCTTCCAACAGATGCCAGTCGAGGCTGGCGTCATGGTTCCACTCGCGGCCCTGGGCAAATTCGTTCCCCATGAACAGTAGTTTCTTGCCCGGGAATGCCCACATCCAGCCGTAGTAGGCGCGCAGGTTAGCGAATTTCTGCCATGCGTCGCCCGGCATCCGGTCGAGAATCGATTTTTTACCGTGGACCACTTCATCATGCGACAACGGCAGGACGAAGTTTTCAGTGTAGTTGTAGAGCATCCCGAAGGTCAGTTTATCGTGATGATACTGACGATAAATCGGGTCGAGCTTCATGTAGTCCAGGGTGTCATGCATCCAGCCGAGGTTCCACTTGTACCAGAAGCCCAGACCGCCCATATCCTGTGGACGAGAAACGCCAGGGAAATCGGTAGACTCCTCCGCCATTGTCACTGCACCGGAAACCTGCTCACCAAGAATACGGTTGGTATTACGCAAGAATTCAATCGCTTCAAGATTCTCGCGACCGCCAAATTCGTTAGGGATCCACTCCCCCTCTTTACGGCTGTAGTCGCGATAAATCATTGACGCCACCGCATCGACGCGCAGCGCATCAATACCAAAACGTTCAATCCAGTAAAGCGCGTTACCGACAAGGAAGTTACTGACTTCACGGCGACCATAGTTGTAGATCAGCGTGTTCCAGTCCTGATGATAGCCTTCGCGCGGATCGCTGTGTTCATACAAGTTCGTGCCATCAAATTCGGCAAGCGCAAAGTCATCGGTCGGGAAGTGGCCTGGCACCCAGTCGAGAATCACGTTCAGACCAGCTGCGTGTGCGGCATCAATGAAATAACGGAAGTCGTCGCGAGTACCAAAACGGCGGGTCGGTGCATACAGGCCGGTTGGCTGATAACCCCAACTGCCATCGAAGGGATGCTCGTTAATGGGCAGTAGCTCGAGATGGGTAAAGCCCATCCATTTAGCATAAGGCACCAGTTGATCGGCCAGCTCGCGGTAGCTCAACCAGAAATTGTTGTCGGTGTGGCGACGCCAGGAGCCAAGGTGAACTTCATAAATAGAGATTGGCGCATCAAACTGATTCGCTTTTTTGCGCTCTTCAGTCTGCACAACCTTTTCCGGCAGCCCGCAAATAAGAGACGCGGTTTCCGGGCGCATTTGCGCTTCGAAGGCATAAGGGTCGGACTTCAGACGCAAGTTGCCATTGGCATCAATCATCTCGTATTTATAGAGCTGACCGTTATGCGCCCCGGGGATAAACAGTTCCCAGATTCCGCTCTCTTTACGCAGTCGCATCGGATGACGGCGACCGTCCCAGTAGTTGAATTGCCCAACCACCGAGACCCGACGGGCGTTTGGAGCCCAGACAGAAAAACGCGTACCTGTGACGCCATCCATAGTATCTGCATGCGCGCCTAAGGTTTCATACGGACGTAGGTGAGTACCTTCAGATAATAGCCAGGCATCCATTTCCTGGATTAGCGGGCCAAAACGGTAAGGATCATCAATCAGGTTTTGCTGACCATGCCAGACAACAGCCAACTGATAGCGGAAAAAATTCTTACGTCGCGGAATGACACCGCTAAAGAATCCCCGTGAGTCGAGACACTCCAGTTTTGCGAGTTTGCGCCCGGTTTTCGGTTCAATCACCCACACATCGGTAGCGTCGGGTAAAAGGGCACGGACTTCCAGTCCCGCGGTGGTTTTATGCATCCCCAGTACGGAAAAAGGATCCGCAAAATGGCCTGCAATTAGCGCGTTAATCACGTCTCTATCGATACGATCGGACATGCTTGTCTTCCTGTTTTATTGTGTCACCCCATCCAACTGAATTTTTGACTTCTGGTTGTGACATTTTTTTGACCTGAACGGCGCAGCACTCTGTGCATCCTCTCTGCGTCGTCCTCACTTCAGGTAAGGCTGTGAATACTCGTGTATTCCGCCACCCTTAAAGAATAGCCAATGCTCTATTTAACTCCCGGTAAATCATGAAACATCTGCGCTTACTCCTGTATTACGCACTAGCAGGGGCGGCATCGCGCCCCAGATTTAATGAATAAAGATTACGCCAGTTGACGAAGCATCCGACGCAGCGGCTCCGCGGCCCCCCACAGCAGCTGGTCGCCCACGGTAAAGGCTGACAGGAACTCCGGTCCCATATTCAGCTTACGCAGGCGGCCTACCGGCGTGGTCAGCGTGCCGGTAACGGCAGCTGGGGTTAGCTCACGCATAGTGATTTCCCGATCGTTCGGAACAACTTTCGCCCACGGATTGTGCGCAGCCAGCAGTTCTTCCACGGTCGGAATAGACACATCTTTTTTCAATTTAATAGTGAATGCCTGGCTGTGGCAGCGCAATGCCCCGACACGCACACATAAACCATCTACCGGAATTACGGAAGATGTGTTGAGGATCTTGTTGGTTTCCGCCTGCCCTTTCCACTCTTCGCGGCTCTGACCGTTATCAAGCTGTTTGTCGATCCACGGAATCAGGCTACCCGCCAGCGGCACGCCAAAGTTATCCACCGGCAGCTCACCGCTACGGGTTAAGGTTGTGACTTTGCGTTCGATATCGAGAATAGCAGAGGACGGGTTCGCGAGTTCATCAGCCACATGGCCATACAGATGGCCCATCTGGGTTAATAACTCACGCATATGTCGCGCACCACCGCCGGAAGCGGCCTGGTAGGTTGCAACGGACACCCAATCAACAAGATCATTGGCGAATAAACCACCCAGCGACATCAACATCAGGCTTACGGTACAGTTACCGCCAACAAAAGTCCTGATGCCATTATTTAATCCGTCGGTAATGACGTCCTGATTGACGGGGTCAAGAATGATGATGGCGTCATCTTTCATGCGCAGAGATGATGCTGCGTCAATCCAGTAACCTTGCCATCCGCTTTCACGAAGCTTTGGATAGATTTCGTTGGTATAATCGCCGCCCTGACAGGTCACAATGATATCGAGGGCCTTTAGCGCCTCCAGATCAAAGGCATCCTGAAGTGTGCCAGTGGTTCCGCCAAAAGACGGCGCAGCCTGACCAAGCTGAGAAGTAGAAAAGAAGACAGGGCGAATGGCGTCGAAGTCGCGCTCTTCAACCATGCGTTGCATGAGAACGGAGCCGACCATACCGCGCCAGCCGATAAAACCAACATTTTTCATAAGCGTTTTTTCCTGCAAAGATGTGTGCTGTATAAATGTGCCGGTCTCCTCCTGGCACATCTTTCACCATACAAAAAGCAGCCAAAGTCGCAAGTGAAATTAATCAATGATAGCGAAGCCATCAGTAATGCGACTTATCCTGCTTTGTTAGCACGCAGAAAGTCCGCGGCAATTATCAGGGAATTTGAGTTATGAATGAAATCATTTCTGCAACAGTTTTATTGATCCTGATTATGGATCCGCTCGGAAACCTACCTATTTTCATGTCCGTACTGAAACATACTGAACCGAAAAGACGGCGGGCAATCATGGTGCGAGAGTTGCTTATTGCTCTCCTTGTGATGCTGGTGTTCCTGTTTGCGGGCGAGAAAATTCTGGCATTTCTTAGCCTGCGGGCAGAAACCGTCTCCATTTCTGGCGGCATCATTCTGTTTCTGATCGCCATTAAGATGATTTTCCCCAGCGCTTCAGGAAATAGCAGCGGGCTTCCGGCAGGTGAAGAGCCATTTATCGTGCCGTTGGCAATTCCGTTAGTCGCCGGGCCGACTATTCTCGCCACGCTGATGTTGTTGTCTCACCAGTACCCGAATCAGATGGGACATCTGGTGATTGCTCTGCTGCTGGCCTGGGGCGGCACCTTTGTCATCCTGCTACAGTCTTCGCTATTTTTACGTCTGCTGGGCGAAAAAGGGGTGAACGCACTTGAACGCCTGATGGGATTGATTCTGGTGATGATGGCAACTCAGATGTTCCTCGACGGCATTCGAATGTGGATGAAGGGGTAAGGTTCAAACAGGTGTTGCACACAACCAGACGCGGCACCTGTTTTATTACCTGAACTGATAATGACCTTCGCCCAATCGGATAACCCTTCCCTCTTCTTCTGCGCGGTTCAGCCACACACTAATTTGTTCGATGGTTAAACCAGTACAAGACGCCAGCCTTTCAATACTTATCGATTCCTTTGCAAGGATCGCCAGTTCCGCCACAAAGAGTTGATAAAAATCGACAGGGGTATGCGCGGGCATTACTGCGTAATTTGCGTCATCTTCGTGCAGCGAAAACAGTTCTGGTTGAGCGTTACGGAGTGCTCTGTCATACATCAGCCCAGGAACGTCTGGCAGTCTGATCGTCACATTCTCAGCCTGTTCAGCACTCCATGACGCCCCATTTTCTACTAATCGTGAATTGGCTGATTGCATATCCTGATTTGGTTTAACCTGCATAGGCAGCCACTGATGTTTTAATGCCTCCATCGCCCCGGTTATCGTTCCACCGGTCATTCCCGCACGTACAACCATTGCGCTTTCAGCAAGGCAATAAATATATTTATTCCGCGCCATCGCATTGCCGACGGTGAAACGTACCTCTGGGTAAAACGGCGAAATCAACACCAGGTTGCCTGCTATAAGCCCTTCACGCCATTTCACTAACGTACTCGTTTTTAACAAGCTATCAGCTAATACGCCAACGGCAGTTCCCCCGACCTCCAGAGCCGAGGCCATTGCACATTCATCAATACCTCGCGCACCACCAGAGATAACGCAAATCCCCTGTTGGGCCAGTTTCGCGGCCAGTTGTTGGGTATAGCGCAAATCGTCAGTCGGAGCATCTCGCGAGCCAACAATCGCCATACCTTCCGCTTGCAGTAATGCTTTATTCCCGCAGCCAAATAAAACGGGAGGTGCATCCGTTCGCAATCGTTTTTTCAAGCGAACGGGATAATCGGCATCTCCGCGGGTTAAGATCCATAAACCGGCGCGTTGCCACTTATCTACAGCCAACGCCAGACTATGACCACGCGCCAGCAAGCCAAGAATACGCTCCTGAGAAATACGCGGATCGCTCCAGCCTGTAAGTTTCTCTTGCGGTTGCGGCACCAGAAGCTCGGCGGGACTGATACGTTGGTGCTTCAGCCATAATGCAAACTTCCCCCATTCACTATTACTAAGAGGTTTATACTCACTCGCCGCCGCGCGAGAAAAATCGCTGGTTAGCAGGAGAGTTGCTTGTGCATTGGCTGAAAGATTCATCAATTTTTTACCGAGGTAGAAGCAAGGGCAAGAGGATAAACCGTCGGGCAACCTGCCTGGCGTAACAGTGCTGTCAGAACTGTCAGCGTCCATGCAGAATCCACGATATCATCAACCAGCAACGCCGGACCTGGCATCAAAGGAGGGGTAATCACAAACGCCCCGTCGAGATTTTGACACTGGTGAAAACGGTTTTGCTGCATTTTCTGCGGTGGATTGTCCACGACTTTTTCAATGGCATCAATAAAAGGTAAGCCAAGTTTCGCCGCCAGTCGCCGGGCAAAATCAGGAACCAGGTCGAGGTGCCTTAATGAAGGAACGCAGCATACCCAGGTGGGTTCAGGATGCGGATTCCAGCGTTGGCGAACCATTTCCGCACATGCCTCCACCAGCTCATCACTGAAGCGCCCCGTTTTTTTCTCCTGGGCTACCTGCTTTCCCCACCCGGAATCTCCCCAACGAGAAAGGATTCGCCCCGTAGATCCTTGTAAACCCGCAGGCAAGTTCCCTTTAAATCCGTATTGCGTAAAAGCCCCAGATGCCACCTGTTTATTGAGATTTAATGGCAGGTCAGCGTGTTTAATAAATAAATTTGCCGCATGGAGTAAGTCGCTATCAATGTCGGGCGACAACAGCGGATGCTGAAGACAACTGCTACATTTACCACAACGTTCGGCACTTGGCTCATCGAGTGCGCGGCGCAGAAATTGCATTTTGCACTCCTTGGTCGTGATATAGCTTTCAACGTCTGCCAACTCACTTTTTCTCTGATTCATCAAATGGTTAATTCGTTCATGATCAGGAGAAAAACTGACGATAGTTCTGCGCCATAATTTCTCGGTATACACCACAGGCGATGGATTTTCAGCTACCAATAATTTCAGTGCTTTTTCTATTTGCCCATAACGAAGATTCGTCCGTTGTTCAATGCCTCGTAGGGTAAGACCGTCATTCTCGCTAAGTACGTTGAGTATTTCATGAATTTGCGCCTCCGCAGGAAAGGCGCTTTCACGGAAGAATTGATGAATAGCGCGGTCTTCACCACCACAAAGCAATATGCCAACTGCGGAATCTATAGCACGCCCGGCACGCCCCACCTGTTGGTAGTAACCGACAATAGACCCCGGCATCTGATAATGAATGACGAAACCTAAATCAGGTTTATCAAATCCCATACCTAATGCCGTCGTCGCGACCAGCACTTTGATTTTATTTGCCAGCAGTGCCTGCTCCAGATACTCCCTGGCAGTATTAGAATCTTCCGCACCTTCACAAGTCACGCCGCTGTAATAAGCAAATGCACTGATACCATTTTTCCTTAACCACTCGGCGACAAGTTCAGCATCGCGAGTCGTCAGGGTATAAACAATTCCCGATTTGGAAAACTGAGGGATAACCGTTGCTAACCATGCCAGACGGGATGACTGTTCTCCTAAGACTAAGGCATCAAGCGCCAAACTTTCGCGAGCCAGCGTTCCACGCTGAATCACAATGTCACCCAATTGCTGACGGATATCCTCAACGACACGGTTATTCGCTGTCGCGGTTGTACCCAGAATAGGGGTATTCGCAGGCAGTTGGCGCAAAATATCTAATATACGTCGGTAATCCGGGCGGAAATCGTGGCCCCAATCAGAGATGCAGTGCGCCTCATCGACCACCAGTAAACCGATGCGGTCAGCGACTGGATATAAAACCGTTTCAAGAAAATCCTGATTCGCCAACCGTTCAGGTGAAATCAGCAGACAATCTACGCCACCTTGCAGCAACTTATCGCTAATGCGCTGCCATTCTTCCCTGTTTGTAGAATTCAACGTTTCAGCCGTAATACCTAACCGTTCAGCGGCGGCAACCTGGTTACGCATCAGGGCAAGCAAAGGAGAGATGATAATTGTCGGGCCAGCGCCGCGATCGCGGAAGATTTTACTGGCGATGAAGTACACGGCACTTTTCCCCCAGCCGGTGCGCTGTACAACCAGTAGTTTTCGCCGCTGATTAACCACCGCATCTATAGCTTCCCATTGCCCTTCCCTGAAAGTAGCGCTGGTGTTACTTAACATCCGCTGTAACAGCAATTCAGCTCCGTGTTTCTCCATCATCTTCTCCCTCGTCCGTTAACGCAGTGATTAGAACGGATAATGTTCCGGTCTTTTTGCGAGAGAGATCAAAAAGATGAAGACAGGAGAAAAGAGAAATGAATTACTGCGAGCAAGCTCGCAGTAATTTGTCGCAGTAATTAACTCAACAGCTGGAACGCAATCATCCCAACGATGGCACCGACAGTGCCGAGGATGGTTTCCATCATGGTCCAGGTTTTAAGCGTTTCGGCTTCGGTCGCGCCGGTAAATTTACCGAACAACCAGAAACCCGCGTCGTTAACGTGGCTGACAACAATCGAACCACCGGCGATACAAATCGACAGTGCCGCCATTTGCGCACCGGAGTAGTTCAGTTGTTCAATGACCGGCATCACCAGTCCCACCGCCGTTAAACAGGCAACGGTGGCAGAACCCTGAATGATGCGCACTGCAGCTGCCAGCACGAAGCAGGTGATGGCAATCGGCAGGCCCATGCCGGTTAACGCTTCGCCCAGTGCCGGACCGACACCAGAGTCAACCAGCACCTGTTTGAACACGCCGCCCGCACCAATCACCAGCAGAATGATCCCCGCCGGTTGCAGCGCGTGACCGCAAATCTCCATCACTTTGTCTTTTGGCATACCCTGACGCATTGCCAGACCGTAAATCGCCACCAGGCAAGCAACCAGAATCGCGGTAAACGGATGACCAATAAACTCAAACCATTCGTAAGCGGTAGAGCCTTCTGGCACAAAACGCGCGGCAATGGTTTTCAGCCCCACCAGCACCAGTGGCAACAGGATCAGCGACAGGCTGAATCCGAAGGACGGCATTTTGCCTTCGCCGAGATGCGGTTCGCTGATGTCGTCAGGAATATGCAACTCCACGTAGCGGCTGATGAAATTACCCCACAGCGGCCCGGCAATAATCATTCCCGGAATTGCCGCGCACAGGCCAATCAGGATCATCCAGCCAAAATCGGCATTCATCTGCGATGCCAGCAGCATTGGCGCTGGCCCAGGCACCAGGAACGCAGCCGCTGCCGCCACGCCGGCGAATAATGGGATTACCAGCTTCACCAGGTTCGTGCCGGTGTGGCGCGCCATTGAGAAAGCAACGCTAATCAGCAGAACAATCGCCACTTCAAAGAACAGCGGTAGCGCACAAACCAGCCCCGCAAGGCCGATGGCATAATGCACGCGGCTGTGACCGAAGGATTTGAGCATTTTGACGGCAATCTGATCGACCGCGCCGGTTTCATGTAAGATCTTACCAAACATGGCTCCCAGGGCGACAACCACCGCCAGGAAGCCGAGGGTGCCTCCCATCCCTTTTTCCATCGTCGCTGCGATTTTATCGAGCGGCATACCAGAAAAAAGGCCAGCCCCCATGGACACCACCATTAAAGCCAGGAAAGCGTGCATACGTGCCTTCATGACTAAAAACAGCAGCAGTAAAACAGACCCTACTGCTGTTAAAACAAGCGTTAATGTAGTCACTACTTATTTGCCTTTTTTAATAACCTCAATGGTGCTTGCCACAACACCTTCCAGCGGTTGATCGATATCCACCACCAGTACATCGGTTTCGTCCGCACCCGGCTCCTGCAGCGTTTCAAACTGCGTCACCAACATTTGGGTTTTAAAGAAATGGCCTTTGCGCGCTTTCAGGCGGCTTTCAATCACATCAAAATCGCCTTTCAGGTAGATGAAAGAGAGATTAGGATTACCTTCACGCAGCAAGTCGCGATAGTGTTTTTTCAGTGCAGAACAGACGATCAGCGATACTTTATTGGTGCGCTGCATAGCAAACGCGGCGTCGTTCAGCGCCTGCAACCACGGTTTGCGATCGTCGTCATTCAGCGGTTCGCCAGACGCCATTTTTTCGATATTGCAGCGCGGATGGAGGAAATCGCCATCAAGAAACGCGGCATGAAGTTGATGCGCCACTTCACTGGCGACCGCAGATTTGCCGCTGCCCGATACGCCCATCAAGACGTAAATGTGGTGATCATGGTTAGTCGTGCTCAAAGTGGTGCCCCCACAATACAAGAATTAAAAATGTTACGGGTAACTGTTATCGGTAACATTGTCCAGCCGGACAATATCAGAAGCAATATCCATCCGTGCCTTAAGTGTATAAGTGTGAGCTACTTCAAATTTGTAGGCTTAAATAGATCCGCCCGGTGACAAGGTGAAACCTAAATCTAACATTTTCGGTGTCACAGATTCGCCACGAATACGCGCCAGCAGGCGCTCAGCGCCAATGCTGCCCATCCGCTCACGCGGCGTCAGCACACTCGCCAGCCGTGGCTCCATCACCTGACCAATGTCATGACCGTGGAAACCGGCAATCGCCATATCGTCAGGAACTTTCAACCCCAGACGCTGACATTCAAACGCCGCGCCGACCGCCAGGTCATCATTAGTACAGAACACGCCATCCAGCTGCGGATATTCCCGCCGCGCCTGGCGAATCAGTTCAATACCGGAAGAGTAAGAAGAAGATTGCTCAACCATCACGCTATACGGCACCAGGCCTGCATCCAGCATCGCCTGTTCGTATCCCTTCTGTTTGATGATAGTACGTTCGTCGAGACGTGCGCCGAGATAGGCAATGTGGCGATGCCCGCGAGCAATAATGGCGGTGGTCATCTGGCGTGCCGCTTCAAAGTTATCAAAACCGACGGCGATATCGAGACACGGCGACTTACTGTCCATCAACTCCACCACCGGAATCCCCGCCACTTCAATCATCTTTAAGGTGCGTGGAGTGTGGGTACGTTCAGTGAGGATCAGGCCGTCGATATTCCATGAGAGCATTGATTCGAGGCGTTCTTGCTCCATTTCCGGTTTATAACCGTAGTGCGCCAGCATGGTTTGATAACCGTGCGCGTCGGTGACGCTTTCGATTCCGCGTAATACTTCCGCGAAAACCTGGTTGGTGAGAGAAGGTAACAGGACGCCAATCGCCCGGCTGGTGGCGTTAGAGAGTATATCGGGCGCGCGATTGGGAATATAACCCAGTTCATCAAGAGCGGCGGCAATCTTGCCGCGTAGAGCGACGGAAACCTGCTCCGGGTTGCGTAAAAAACGGCTGACCGTCATTTTGGTCACGCCTACACGGTCAGCCACATCCTGAAGTACGGGTCTTTTCTTTTTCATCGTCCTGAAGGTACAAAAGAGATAGATTCTCTTAGTTTAACACGGACGCATCACAACCTTCCTGATTCCTCAGGAAGGTTTGTGAGATAAATTTAGACTGGCGGTAAATCGAACAGCAGGATTTCACTGTCGCTATCAGCATGGATGGAAATCGCCTGCTCATCCCAGATTGCCAGACCATCGCTGGTCGAAGCTTTTACGCCGTTAATGGTGACATTGCCTTTCACCACCTGGATCCAGATGCGGCGTTCAGCGGCAATCTGATGCACCGACTGCTCATCTTTCACCAGCGCCCAACGATACAGTTCCATATCCTGATGCACTTTCAATGAACCATCTCGCGCATCCGGCGAAAGCACCAGTTGTTTGCCCTGCACGGCATCGAAGCGACGCTGTTCATAACGCGGCGTAATACCGTTTTCTTCAGGCATGATCCAGATCTGATACAGATGCAGACGCTCGGTGCTGCTTGGGTTGTACTCTGAGTGACGAATACCCGTACCCGCACTCATAATCTGGAACTCGCCCGCCGGAACCTGCTCTTTATTGCCCATGCTGTCCTGGTGCTCAACAGTACCTTCCAGCACGTAGGTCAAAATTTCCATATCTTTATGCGGGTGAGTGCCGAAGCCCTGCCCTGCTTCAATAACGTCGTCGTTAATCACGCGCAACGCAGAGAAGCCCATAAAGTTCGGATCGTAATAGTTGGCAAAAGAGAAAGTATGCCAGGAGTCCAGCCAGCCATGATTTGCATGACCGCGTTCATTTGCTTTGTGTAAGTAGATCATTTGTATTCGCCCCCTGAATGATTTCGATGGGCTTAGTGTGGACCCGATCCGCCTGGGATGATAGAGGGTGAAAATTGACCCCTCTGTTCAAAAAAATTGAACTATTCGAGGGGCCATCAAACTTACCTCGCGAGAGTCACTGCGGAGGGAGAAGCTTGCTCAAAACCGCGTTCAAGGATTTCCAGATTCGTAAGAACTTCAGATTCCTTGACGTAATTTGGCGCACCGTTGGTAATGGTTTGATACAACGCATCATAAACGCGCCCATAATCGCCCATCTCTGGCTTCATCTCTTCTCTTACCGTCACGCCCTCGTCATTGACATACTCCAGCACACCGACCGAATCATCCGCTGCGAATCCTGGTTCGCCCGGCATAATATTAGCCTTCAGGCTGGTTTCCTGCTGGTCGATACCGTATTTAATAAACGAACCTTTCTTACCGTGAACGATAAATTTCGGATAATCGATTTTCACCAGATGGCTGGTTTTGACGATGGCTTTTAGATCGCCATAAAACAGCTGCGCTTCAAAGGTGTCGTCCGGATTGGCTTTATTACGCAGGCTGCGGATGTCATAAGCGACGTGATCCGGGCGACCGAACAGAGAAATAATCTGGTCCATCGTATGCACACCAAGGCCATAGAACGCGCCATCCTGCGGCAGCCCCGGTTTGGTTTCTGCCACCGGGCGGTAATAGTCAAAATGGCTTTCCACTTCGACAATCTCTCCCAGCTTGCCGCTTTCAATCGCTTTTTTCGCTGTCAGGAAGCAGGAATCAAAGCGACGATTCTGATACGGCGTAACGATCAGCCCTTTGCTTTTCGCCAGTGCAAACAGCTCTTTCGCCTGCGCAATTGTCGGAGTGAACGGTTTTTCGACCAGCACATTTTTCCCGGCTTCCAGCGCGCGCTTCGCGTACTCGAAGTGGCTGTCCGCGTGGGTGCAGACGACAACCAGCTTAACATCGGGATCGTTTAGCACTTCGTCGAGATCGCTGGTGAAATGGATATGGGAATAAATGGGGGCCTGTTCTTCCGGCTTCGCATGGCGGCGAAAGATATGCGCGACATGCCAGCTATCCTTGCGGTTAAGTACATACGGCAGATGGTAACGGGTGGTGCTTTTGCCGAAGCCAATAAAGGCGCAGTTAATGACCATGATTTCGTCCTTTTTAAGGTGGTTATTTACACCTTAGCGCAAAGCGGACGTGGTTCCTACTGGAGTGCGCATAACGAACACAAGCACTTCCCGAGGATAAATTGAGAACGAAAGATCAAAAAAAAAAGCCAGCACCCGGCTGGCTAAGTAATACTGGAAGCAATGTGAGCAATGTCGTGCTTTCAGGTTCTCCGCGAGGGTCTTCCTGATCGCGAGACAATAATAATCATTCTCATTCGCACTTGTCCAACACTTTTTGCAAAAAAATGCATTTGACTCGCATTTGAAAGTCAATGATGTTGAAAGGGACATTTACCCCAAAGAGGACAAAGGAATGAGTGAGATAGTAATACGCCACGCAGAAACACGCGATTACGAGGCCATCAGGCAGATTCACGCCCAGCCGGAGGTGTATTACAACACGCTACAGGTGCCTCATCCTTCAGAACAAATGTGGCTGGAACGACTCACCGCTCGCCCTGGCATCAAGCAGTTAGTCGCCTGTATTGATGGAATCGTCGTAGGCCATCTCACCATTGACGTGCAACAACGCCCACGCCGCAGTCATGTTGCCGATTTTGGTATCTGTGTCGACTCCCGTTGGAAGAACCGCGGCGTCGCCAGCGCCCTGATGCGAGAGATGATTGAAATGTGCGACAACTGGTTGCGGGTAGATCGTATCGAGCTAACGGTGTTCGTCGATAACGCGCCAGCAATTAAGGTCTATAAAAAATTTGGCTTTGAGATTGAAGGGACTGGCAAGAAGTACGCATTACGAAACGGTGAATATGTCGATGCGTATTATATGGCGCGTGTGAAATAGAGAATTTGCAATCTACGTTTGTCATTTAAGCCCTCACCTACCGGGAGAGGGCTTAAGATATTAATACCCCGCCGTTAAATCATCCACCGAGCGCGGGTCGGATGCACCGTACAGCTCACCGTCCGGCCCAATCATAATGCTTTGTGTACTGCCCATCGCCTCTTTCAGCGCCACTTTCTGACCTTTTGCTTCCAGCAGCTTGATCGTATCCGGGCTAAACCCTTTTTCGACACGCAGCTCGTCCGGCAACCACTGATGGTGGAAACGCGGCGCATTGGTCGCTTCGGCGACGTTCATTCCATAATCGATGCTATTCACCACCATTTGCAGCACAGTGGTGATAATCCGGCTACCGCCTGGGCTTCCGGTGACCAGCCAGGTTTTACCATCCTTGACCACAATGGTTGGTGACATCGACGACAGCGGGCGTTTATTCGGCCCGACGGCGTTGGCATCGCCGCCCACCAGCCCGTAAACGTTCGGTACGCCTGGTTTGGCGGAGAAATCATCCATCTGGTTATTGAGCAAAATACCGCTCTCGCCCGCGACAATGCCCGTACCGAAGGTGGTGTTCAGTGTATAGGTCACCGCCACGGCGTTACCGTCTTTATCCACTACTGAGTAATGGGTAGTTTGATTACTCTCATAAGGCGCAAGCTTGCCAGGACGAATTTCGCTGGATGGCTTCGCTTTATTGATATCGATTTGATCGGCAATAGATTTGGCATAGGCTTTATTGGTCAGCGCCTGCCACGGTACTTTGACAAAATCCGGGTCGCCAAGATATTCCGAGCGGTCGGCGTAGGCGTATTTCTCAGCTTCTGCCATGATTTGCATCGCGTCGGCGCTGCCAAAGCCGTACTTCTGCATATCGAAGTTTTCCAGAATATTGAGGATTTGTACGATATGAATACCGCCGGAAGATGGCGGTGGCATGGAGTAAACCTGATACCCACGATAATCGCCGCTTATCGGTGTGCGTTCGACCGCTTTATATGCCGCTAAATCTTCTTTGCTGATCAAGCCACCGTTTTTCTGCATCTCCTGGGCAATCTGTTCCGCTATCGTGCCTTTGTAGAATTCATCCGGGCCGTTTTCGGCAATCATCTCCAGGCTCTTTGCCAGGTTCGCCTGCACCAGCTTGTCGCCCTTTTTCAGCGGTTCGCCCTCTTTCCAGAAGATAGCTTTGCTGTTTTCGTGGTTCGGCAGCACTTCACTGCCGTAGGTTTTGAGATCGTCAGCCAGCGCGTCGTTAACGATAAAACCATCGCGTGCCAGTTTAAACGCCGGTTGCACCACTTTATTCAACGGCATGGTGCCGTATTTATCCAGCGCCAACGAGAAACCCGCTACCGTACCGGGTGTGCCGGAAGCCAGATGCGAAGTGAGTGATTTTTTGCTGTCCGGGTTGCCCTGATCATCGAGGAACATATCGCGGGTCGCTTTGGCGGGTGCCATTTCGCGGAAATCGATAGCCGTGGTATTGCCATTTTTCGAGCGGATCAGCATAAAACCACCGCCGCCCAGATTCCCTGCCTGCGGATGCGTTACCGCCAGCGCGTAGCCCACCGCCACGGCAGCATCAACGGCATTCCCGCCCTCCTTGAGGATATCCACTCCCACCTGAGTGGCAGTAACATCTACAGACGCCACCATCCCTTGTTTCGCGCGTACCGGATGGAAGACATCTTCCTCCACACCATAAGAAACAGGAGGCGCGGCTACCGTACTAAAACAACTTCCTGTGAGCAGAGCAGCAATGGCCACCCGGCGTAAAAACGTCGGTTTTATCATCGTTATTCTCCAGAGATTAAGGGGCAACCCCAGCTAAGCCTGGTATATAACTCTGAATTAATCATCGTTTTGCCGGGAAGCGAGTAAACTTAAAGAATATCTTCAGAGGAGGATACGCGATGAAACGACTTCTGCTTTTGACGGCACTCCTGCCGTTTGTCGGCTTTGCACAGCCCATTAATACTCTGAACAACCCTAACCAGCCGGGATATCAGATCCCCAGCCAGCAGCGGATGCAAACTCAAATGCAGACGCAGCAAATTCAGCAAAAAGGGATGCTGAACCAGCAACTGAAAACGCAAACGCAGCTGCAACAACAGCATTTAGAAAACCAGATAAACAATAATTCTCAGCGGGTGTTGCAGTCACAACCGGGGGAGCGAAATCCCGCCCGGCAGCAAATGCTGCCCAACACCAACGGAGGGATGTTAAACAGCAACCGTAATCCGGATAGTTCGTTGAATCAGCAGCATATGCTGCCGGAGAGGAGAAACGGCGACATGCTGAATCAGCCCAGCACGCCGCAGCCTGACATTCCGTTGAAAACTATTGGGCCGTAAAGTTCGGACCAATCACGTCAATCGCATCGGTACAGATGCAATCCACGCCCCAGCGCAGCAACTCTGCCGCGCGCTGGGGTTTATTGACGGTATAAACCAGAATTCGCAGTCCTGCATCTTTCAACTGCATCACTCGCGCTTTATCGAGCAACTTATAATTGAGATGAATAGAGACGCAGCCCAGCCGCGCGGTCAATTCTCGCCAGTCGTCGCGCCATTCATCAAGCAATAAACCACGCGGCAGTTCCGGTGCTGCCTGTTGAGCGGCTTCTAAAGCATCAATCTCAAACGATGACAGCAGCGGCGGCGTCATACCGGTCCACAGTTCGCGTGCCGCCAACGCCACCATTTTGCCCGTTAATGGTCCAGTGTCAGTGGTGGGTTTGATTTCGATATTCGCCATCATCCCGTGTTTGCGACAGCGTTCCGCCACCTGCGAAAGCAACGGCAGTGGCTCACCTTTAAACGCTTTGCTGTACCAACTGCCTGCATCCACGCGCAGTAAATCCTGCCAGTTCAGTTCACCCGCGACGCCCCAGCCGTTGCTGGTGCGTTCAAGATTGTCGTCATGGAGCAGGAAGATCTCGCCATCTTTCGATAACTTCGCGTCAAATTCGATCATCTTATGACCGTATTTTGCCCCGACGTCGATTGCTGCCAGGGTGTTCTCCGGGGCCAGTTTACCGCCGCCACGATGGGCGACGATGCGGGGATAAGGCCAGTTACTCATACTCGTTGTCCTGTTTCACCATCAAAAAGATGTAGCTGATTTTCCGGCAGATGCAGCCACAGCGTGCTGCCTGCCGTCGGGCGCTCCTGATGTGCCAGTCGCACCACCAGCTTCTGTTCGCCCCAATGTCCGTGCGCTAGGTTATCTGCGCCGAGGATCTCCAGCGTGTCCATCACCAGCGGCACACCACCTTCTGCCTGCGAGCTTAGCGCTATATGTTCCGGGCGAATGCCGAGGGTCATTTTACGCCCGGCATACTGACGGTAGCCACCGTTTAGCGGCAGCGCAATACCGCCATCCAGTTCGAAATGCGTACCTTCGTTATTCACACGGCCAGCCAGTAGGTTCATCGCCGGACTGCCGATAAAACTCGCCACAAACAGGCTGGCGGGCTTTTCGTACACTTCAACTGGCGTGCCAATCTGTTCGGCAACGCCGCCGTTCATCACCATTACTCGCTGGGCGAGCGTCATCGCCTCAACCTGATCGTGGGTAACGTAGAGTGAAGTCGTTTTCAGGCGACGGTGCAGCTGTTGCAGTTCAAGACGCATCTGCACACGCAACTTGGCATCGAGGTTAGAGAGCGGCTCATCAAATAGGAACACTGCCGGCTCACGCACAATCGCACGCCCCATCGCCACACGCTGACGCTGACCGCCAGATAGCTCACGCGGGCGGCGCTTAAGCAGGCCGTCCAGCTCCAGAATGCGCGCCGCTTCTTTAACACGTTCGGCAATTTGTTGCTTGCCCATGCCGCGAATTTTCAGCCCCCACGCCATGTTCTCCTCTACGCTCATATGCGGATAGAGCGCGTAGTTCTGGAACACCATCGCAATCCCGCGATCTTTCGGCTCCATTTCGGTGACACGCTTGCGGTCGATCCAGATATCGCCCGTCGTTACCCGCTCCAGTCCGGCCACCATTCGCAATAACGTCGATTTCCCGCAGCCAGACGGCCCGACCATCACGATAAATTCGCCATCCGCCACATCAAGGGTCAGCGGTTTAATGACCTGGGTTTTGCCATCCCAGCTTTTGGTTACTGCCTGTAATTTCAGTCCTGCCATCTTATTTCTCACTATCGACCAGGCCGCGCACGAAGGCACGCTGCATCACTAAAACAATCACTACTGGTGGGATCAGGGTTAACAACATCGCCGCCATCACCGAGTTCCATTCCGTTGTGCCTTCGCCTGTGGCGATCATCCCTTTAATCCCTGCCACGGTGGTGCCGAGATCAACGTCGGTAATAATCAACAACGGCCACAAATACTGGTTCCAGCCGTAAATAAAGGTGATCACAAACAGCGCCGCCAGATTAGTTTTGGACAGCGGAAAAACGATGTCGCAAAAGAAACGCATTGGCGACGCGCCGTCGATCCGCGCGGCTTCCACCAGTTCATCCGGTAGGGTCATAAAGAACTGGCGAAACAGAAACGTGGCGGTCGCCGAGGCCATCAGCGGCAGCGTTAAACCTGCGTAGCTGTCGAGCATTTTCAGGTTGGCGATGACTTCCACCGTCGGGAAGATACGCACTTCAACCGGCAGCATCAGGGTGATAAAAATCATCCAGAAGAAGAGGTTACGTAGCGGAAAACGAAACCAGACAATGGCAAATGCCGAGAGCATCGAGACGGTAATTTTGCCGAGCGTAATGCTGAACGCCATCACAAAGCTGTTAAGCAACATCCGCCAGAACGGCGCGCTATTCGTGCCTACCCCGTTTACCCAGATGTTGTGGATGTTTTCCAGCAGATGTGTGCCGGGAATAAGCGTCATCGGCGCGGCGTAGACTTCTTGTTTATCCAGCGTCGCCGCGACAAACGCCACGTACAGCGGGAAGAGGATCACCGCGATCCCGAGGATCAGCATGGTATGGCTGAATATTGTCAGCCACGGACGGTTCTCAATCATTGGTAACGTACCTTGCTTTCAACATAGCGGAACTGCACCACCGTCAGCACGATGACGAGGAACATCAACACCACCGACTGCGCGGCAGACGAAGCCAAATCCAGTCCGGTAAAGCCTTCACGATAGATCTTATAAATCAGCGTCGTGGTGGCCTGTACTGGCCCGCCGGACGTGGCGGCGTCGATCACCGGGAAGGTGTCGAAGAAGGCATACACCAGGTTCACCACCAGCAGGAAGAAACTCACCGGAGCGATAAGCGGCAGCGCAATCTTAAAGAAGCGGCGAATCGGGCCAGCCCCATCAATGGCTGCGGCTTCGATCAACGAACGGGGGATGGATTGCAGCGCGGCATAGAAGAACAGAAAGTTGTAGCTGATTTGCTTCCACACTGAGGCAAACACCACCAGGAACATCGCCTGACCGCTGTTTTGCGCGTGGTTCCAGTCGTAGCCGAACTCAGCGAGAAAATGGGTGATCAGCCCACGACCAGGGTTAAACAGAAAGATCCACAATACGGCGGCAACGGCGGGAGCCACGGCATACGGCAGCAGCATCAAGGTTTGATAGAAACGACTGCCGCGCACGATGTACTCCACCAGCGCTGCGAAGAACAGCGATACCAGCAAACCGCTGACGGTGACAAAGGTGCTGAATTTTATCGTCGTCCAGAAGGCGTCGAGATAGTAGCTGTCGTGAAACAGCGTGACGAAATTATCCAGGCCGACAAACTGGCTGGAGAAACCAAACGGATCGACGCTTTGTAGCGAGTACCACAACGCTTCGCCCGCAGGCCAGATAAAAAAGATAACGGTGATGATGAGCTGCGGCGCGACCAGCAAATAAGGCAGCCAGCGCGAGCGGAACACCGGACGGGATGATGACATTACAGTTAATTCCTGAACTGTGCCGGATGCGCTTCGCTTATCCGGCCTACACGCGATGCCAGGTCAGATAAGCGAAACGCATCCGACATTACACTGATTAAGACTTCGTCGATTTCTCAAAGCGGCGCAGTAACTGGTTCCCACGCTCAACGGCAGTATCCAGCGCCTGCTGTGGTGTCTTCTTACCGGTCCACACGCTCTCCAGCTCTTCATCCACAATCACGCGGATCTGCGGCATGTTGCCCAGACGCAAACCTTTGGTGAACGGCAACGGTGGCTTGTTCAGCATCTGACGCGTGGCAATATCCGCTCCTGGGTTTTTCTCGTAAAAGCCCTGCTCACGGGTCAGGTCATACGCCGCTTTAGTGATTGGCAGATAGCCGGTTTTCTGATGCCACTCGGCAGCGTTTTCTGGCTTTGCGAGGAAGTCGAGGAACTTCGCCACGCCGGTGTAGGTTTCTTTATCTTTACCCTGCATTACCCATAGACTGGCTCCGCCGATAATGGCGTTTTGCGGCGCGTCTTTCGCATCGGCGTCGTAAGGCATCATGCCTACGCCATAGTTAAATTTGGCGTACTCGCGAATGTTGGCAAGAGAACCGGAAGAGGCGGTAGTCATCGCGCAATCACCGTTATAGAACTTCTCGGTGGATTCATCCTTACGCCCAACGTAGCTGAAATCGCCCTTCTTGTTCATCTCTTCGAGCATGGCGATGTGTTTCACCTGCTCCGGCTTGTTGAACTCAAGCACCGCGTCTGTGCCGTCAAAGCCGTTGTTTTTGCTGGCAAACGGCAGACCGTTCCAGGCGCTAAAGTTTTCCAGTTGGATCCATCCCTGCCAGCCGCTGGCGTAGCCGCACTTCATGCCGGAGGCTTTTAGTTTTGCGGCATAGTCCGCCAGATCCTGCCAGGTTTTCGGCGGTTGTTCCGGGTCTAATCCTGCTTTCTTGAAGGCGTCTTTGTTGTAATAGAGAACGGGGGTCGAACTGTTGAACGGCTGGGAGAGTAAGTGGCCGGTTTTGCTGTCGGAGTAATAGCCTGAAACCGTCGGCACAAACTGCGACTCATCGAATTGAATCCCCGCCTCTTTAAATACGTCATACACCGGTTTAATGGCTTTCGACGCCATCATGGTGGCGGTGCCAACTTCATAAACCTGCAAAATAGCCGGAGCGTTGCCGGTACGAAATGCGGCAATCCCCGCGCTTAAATTCTGTTCGTAGTTGCCTTTATAGGTCGGTACAATTTTGTAATCAGGGTTTTCGGCGTTAAAACGTTGGGCCAGAGAATCCACCTCTTTACCCAGTTCCCCTTCCATAGAATGCCAGAACGGAATGGTCGTCACTGCCTGCGCATTTGCCATTAAAGCCAGTCCGAGCGCCAGTGCTGAAGCTGTATAACGTAACGGTTTCATTGATTATCTCTCTTGTTGTACCGAATGCGCGAATTCACGCGTTTTATGCTCGCGGAGTAACATGACATGCTCGAATTACAGAAAAATAACTATTTTGTTACATTTTTAAGATAGTAAGGTGTCAGAAAGATGACAAGGCGGTGACGGCGCGGGCGAGGGAAAATGGGAGATGGGGCACGGATAAGCGGAAAAATAGAAGGTCTGAATCAAACTCTACAGATTACTCATCGTTTCATACCGGATGCGGCGTAAACGCCTTATCCGGCCTACAAGATCGTGCAAATTCAATATATTGCAACTCACCCAGTAGGCCTGATAAGCGCAGCGCATCAGGCAATTTTACATTTGTCACCTGTCTCAAAGGAGTCTTTTGACTCCTTATCAATCAACGTGTTATTACCCGCCTAAATACGCACTTCTCACCGCTTCATTCGCCAGCAGCGCGTCGCCGGTATCGGAGAGCACTACATGACCGTTTTCCAGCACGTAGCCGCGATCCGCCAGCTTTAGCGCCTGGTTGGCGTTCTGCTCGACAAGGAAGATGGTCATCCCCTGCTCGCGCAGTTGTTCGATGGTGTCGAAAATTTGCTGGATGATAATCGGTGCCAGCCCGAGCGATGGCTCATCAAGCAGTAGCAAACGCGGGTTACTCATCAAAGCGCGACCAATCGCCAGCATCTGCTGTTCACCGCCAGACATAGTGCCCGCTCGCTGAACACGGCGCTCATGCAGACGCGGAAACAGTTCATAGACCCACTTTATGCGCTCCTGGAACTGGTCGCGTTCGGCAAAAAAGCCGCCCATCGCCAGATTCTCTTCCACCGTCATCCGCGAGAAGACGCGACGCCCTTCCGGGACAATCGCTACCGCTTCGCGCATGATTTTCGCCGTCTGCCAGTCGGTAATGTCTTTATCATCAAACACAATTCGCCCGCTGGTGGCGCGCGGATCGCCGCATAACGTGCCGAGCAAGGTGGTTTTCCCCGCCCCGTTCGCGCCAATGAGGGTGACAATCTCGCCCTGATTGATATGCAGGCTCACCTCATGCAGCGCCTGGATTTTGCCGTAGTGGGCGCTGACTTTGTCAAAGGACAACATGACTTTTTCCATCTTATGCCTCACCTAAATAGGCACGGATCACGTCCGGGTTATTACGGATCTGCTCCGGTGTACCGTTTGCCAGCGGCGTCCCCTGATTGACCACGTAAATTCTGTCTGAAATCCCCATCACCAGCTTCATATCGTGTTCAATCAACAAGATAGTGGTGTTGTGATGGTTACGCAGTTCGGCAATCAGCTCATCCAGCTCTTTCGTCTCTTTCGGGTTAAGACCTGCTGCCGGTTCGTCGAGCATTAAAATCTCCGGCTGCGTCACCATACAGCGGGCAATCTCCAGACGGCGCTGGTCACCATAGGCCAGGTTACTCGCCTGACGGTTGGCATGTTCCAGCAAACCAATGCGCTCAAGCCAGGTGGCGGCGCGGTCGAGCGCTTCGCTCTGGGCGCGACGGAAAGAGGGGGTTTTCAACAGGCCGGAGAACAGCCCAGTTTTCAGTTGCTGATGCTGTGCCACCAGCAGGTTTTCAATCACCGTCATTTCACGGAACAGACGTACATGCTGGAAGGTGCGCACCACGCCCATGCGGGCAATTTGCTGCCCCGGTAAACCTTCCAGGTGCTGATCGCGCAGTAAAATGGTGCCGCCGGTGGGTTTATAGAATCCGGTCAGGCAGTTGAAGACCGTGGTTTTTCCGGCACCGTTAGGGCCGATTAACGAGACGATCTCCTGCGGGTACAGTTCAAGATTGACGTTGTTCACCGCCAGCAGGCCGCCGAAGCGCATCATCAGGCCGTTAACAGATAATAATGGCTGACTCATGCCTGCTCTCCTTTTGCTGCGCCGTTTTTCAGCTTGAGTTGCGGGCGCGTCATGGGCAGCAAGCCCTGCGGACGCCAGATCATCATCAGCACCATCAAACCACCGAGCATTAACATGCTGTATTCGTTGAAATCACGCATCAACTCGCGCGATACCACCAGCAAAACAGCCGCCAGAATCACTGCAAATTGCGAGCCCATACCGCCGAGCACCACTATCGCCAGCACAAACGCCGATTCGGCAAAAGTGAAGGATTCAGGGCTGACAAAGCCCTGGCGCGCAGCAAACAACGTTCCAGCAAAACCGGCAAACGCAGCGCTGATGGTAAAGGCAGTCAGCTTGATACGACGCGGGCTTAAGCCCAGCGAACGACAAGCGATTTCATCTTCACGCAACGCTTCCCACGCACGCCCCAGCGGCATCCGCAGCAGGCGGTTAATGACAAACAGGCTTAACACCACCAGCAGCAACGCCACCAGGTAGAGGAAGATGACGCGATCGGAGGGATCGTATTTCAGGCCAAAGAAATTACTGAACGTGTCCCAGCCGCCTTCACGGGCGGTACGGCTGAACTCGAGTCCGAAGAGTGTAGGTTTCGGAATCTGACTGATACCGTTCGGTCCGCCGGTAATTTCGGTGTTATTGAGCAGCAATATGCGCACAATTTCGCCGAACCCGAGGGTAACGATCGCCAGATAGTCACCGCGCAGACGCAGCACCGGAAAACCGAGCAGGAAGCCCGCCGCCGCCGCCATTAACCCGGCAATCGGCAGACAGGTCCAGAAGCCCAGACCGTAATAGTGATTGAGCAGCGCAAAAGTGTAAGCGCCGATGGCGTAAAAGCCGCCATACCCCAGCACCAGCAGACCAGAAAGACCAACAACCACGTTCAGCCCGAGGCCGAGAATAATGTAGATCATGGTCAGAGTGGCGATATCCACCGTCCCACGCGACACCATAAATGGCCACGCCACCGCAAGCACCAACAGCGCCACGAGGAACAGTTTCTGCTTCACCGTGGAGCCATCAATCGCGGGCAGAATAAACTTCGGTCCGGAAACGCTTTTCAACCCTTTCTGGAAAGCAGGCCGCACAAGCTGGAAGAAAAAGACCACCGCCGTGCCGATAAACACCCACTGCCAACGGATCTCTGAAGCCGTGTCGACCACCAGTTTGGTGCCATCCAGCTCCAGTTGCACGCCCATAAAGACGCCCGCGAGAACAAAGAACATGGCGGCAGAGAGCAGCGCCATTGCAATATGCATCGGTTTCATACTTTCTCTACCTCCGGGCGACCCAGAATACCGGTCGGCATCACCAGCAGCACCAGAATCAGCAGGGCGAATGAGACCACATCTTTATATTCCGTACTCAGATAGGCAGAAGAGAGCGCCTCCGCAATCCCCAGGATCAGCCCGCCAATCATCGCCCCCGGAATGCTGCCAATCCCACCGAGTACCGCAGCGGTAAAGGCTTTCATCCCGGCCATAAAGCCGATGTAGGGGTTAATTACGCCGTAGAACTGACCGAGCAGCACGCCCGCCACTGCCGCCATCGCCGCGCCAATCACAAAGGTCAGCGCAATCACCCGGTCGGTGTTGATGCCAAGCAGGCTCGCCATTTTCAGATCTTCCGCGCAGGCACGGCAGGCGCGCCCCATACGGGAATAGCGAATGAAAATCGTCAGCGCCAGCATGGCGAGGAAAGTAACAATCCATATCACCGCCTGCATGGTGGTAATAGACGCAGAGAAGTTTTCGCTATGGCCCACCACCCACTGACCGTTAAAAAGGCTGGGCAGCGCCACATCGCGCGAACCTTCGGTCAGGCTGACGTAGTTTTGCAGGAAGATAGACATGCCGATTGCCGAGATGAGTGCAATCAGGCGCTTAGAGTTACGCACCGGGCGATAGGCTACCCGTTCGATACTCCAGCCGTAGGCGCTGGCAATGACGATTGCGCCGACGAATCCCGCCGCCACCAGCAGCCAGCCGGTATCAATGCCCAGCATCATCAGTGCGGCGATGATCATAAAGGAGACGTAGCTGCCAATCATGTAAACCTCGCCGTGGGCGAAGTTGATCATGCCGATAATGCCGTAAACCATGGTGTAGCCGATGGCTATTAGCGCGTAGGTACTGCCCAGCGTGACGCCGTTAAACATCTGCTGCAAGAAATACAAAAACTGCTCAGACATAAGGTAACCTTTCTAAACCCGCCCGCATTTCACGGGCGGTGGGATGATCACTTGGCTGCCGTGGATGAACCGTCGGCGTGCCACTGGAAGACACCAAAATCGAATCCCTTAAGATCGCCTTTTTCATCCCAGTTCAGCGGCCCAATTACGGTGTTTGCACCGTTAGCTTTTAAATCTTTCACCAGCGCCAGCGGCTCATCGCTGCCGGTACGTTCAAGGGCAGTTGCCAGAGATTGCACCGCCGCGTAGGTGATCCAGACATAGGGCCCGGACGGATCTTTCTTGTCGGCTTTCAGCGCATCAACGATGCCCTGGTTTGTCGGATCCTGGTCATAGCGTTTTGGCATGGTGACCAACATGCCTTCAGCGGCATCACCGGCAATGTTCGACAGTGACGCATTACCGACACCTTCCGGCCCCATAAACTGGGTTTTCAGGCCAACGGAACGGGCCTGGCGCAGCATCTGCCCCATTTCCGGGTAGTAACCGCCGTAGTAAACGAAGTCGATGTTTTCTTTTTTCAGGCGGGCGATCAGCGCGGAGAAATCTTTCTCTCCAGCGGTAATGCCGTCGAAGAAGACGACGTTGGCGTTAGCCGCTTTCAGCCCGTCCTGCACCGAACGTGCCAGCCCTTCGCCATACTGTTGTTTGTCGTGAATGATGGCGATGCGCTGGGGCTTCACCGTCTCAAGAATGTATTTTGCCGCCGTTGGCCCCTGGGAAGAGTCCAGCCCGGCAGTACGCATGATGTATTGATAACCGCGTTGGGTCAGCTCCGGATTGGTCGCTCCCGGCGAGATCATCAGAATACCTTCGTCTTCATAGATATCTGATGCAGGTTGGGTAGAGGAGGAACACAAGTGCCCAATAACGTATTTAATGCCGTCGTTAACGATTTTATTGGCGACCGCAACGGCTTGTTTCGGGTCGCAGGCGTCGTCATATTCCACGCCAACCAGTTTATCGCCCTTAATTCCCCCTTTGGCATTAATGTCTTTAATTGCCTGACGCGCGCCGTTAAATTCCATATCGCCCCACTGGGCAATCGGGCCGGACATCGCGCCGACAACGGCGACTTTAATATCGTCAGCCATAGCGGTGTGTGAAATTGTCAGTGCAATCATCCCTGCGATGATAGTTTTCGCATTCCGTTTCATAGTCAAAAATCCCCATTCGTGATGTTGTGTTGCTTTGTTTTTATGTGTTAACAAATCAGACTGTTCTTTTTTTATACTGCACTGTTTTTACCTGTCTGATTAAGGGTTTAGCGCAGTATTTTGTGATGATAGCGATTAAAATCCCTATTTTTCAGTCGATTAAGAACAGATAATATTCTGAATTTATTGATAGATAAACAGAAAAAAGCGCCGTTGTCAGCATAAAATAACGGTACAAAGGGCAGAATAATTCACTACCATTTAGGGGATTATGCTGGATATTTTTCATTCTCTAATGTTTTAACTTTGTAATTATTGCTGAAAAAAAATTAATCACCTGCCAAAAGAAATAAAAAAGAGAAAGCCTCCGATTAAATTATTTCGCTACACTGGTTCCACTTTTGTGATTTACACGGGTTCCCCATGAAGCTGACCATCATTCGATTAGAAAACTTTAGCGACCAGGACCGGATTGACCTGCAAAAGATCTGGCCGGAGTATTCCCCTTCCTCTTTACAGGTTGACGATAACTACCGCATCTACGCCGCGCGTTTTAACGAGCGCCTGCTCGCTGCCGTGCGGGTAACCTTAAGCGGCACCGAGGGGGCACTGGATTCTCTACGCGTGCGGGAAGTCACCCGACGTCGCGGTGTGGGGCAATATCTGCTGGAAGAGGTTTTGCGTAACAATCCTGACGTTTCATGTTGGTGGATGGCGGATGCTGGCGTGGAAGATCGCGGCGTGATGACGGCGTTTATGCGAGCACTGGGATTTACGGCACAACAGGGTGGCTGGGAGAAGCGTTAATCGTCTGGTGTAAAAAGTAGCTCTATAGATTTGGTCGGGAAAAATAACGCATTTTCGTTTTCTCCGACCAATGGGATAAAGCCCAGCGACTGATAAAACGTATGGGCTTTTTCATTCAGCGCCTCGACAAAAAGACCGTGAATACCTACCGCTAAAGAGGCTGACCAGACAACTTTCATGGCATGAGCAACCAGTGTTGCTCCCCATCCCTGCCCCTGTAATGAACGATCAATTGCCAGACGCCCAAGAGTTACGCTGGGAATATTTTTGTAGGGAATTTTTTTCTGTTTCGATTTCGAGGGCAGTGCGGCTCGTTCAAAACAACTGCCGGATAATGTGTAATATCCCAGCACCTGACGTTCTGGAGTGTTGCGACACAGGATATACGCTCGCAGAATTTTATTGCGATGTTGACGAACCAGCTGTGTCGTCAGAAAGAGATTTAATGCTTCCTCGCCGCAGTCGAATCGCTGTAGATCATAATCTGCATCATCGGTCAGAATCTCTATCGTCAGATCATCCATAAAGTATTACATTCCCTGAAGACGTTTTGCCGCACGTTTTAGCTTTTCACCTGGTGACGGTGGATTACTCAGCGCATCCATCACCCGCGTCCAGGATTCCTCAGTGAGAATCATCCGCCGATGCTGTTCAATCACTTCCGCAGCTCGCTGCGAAGCGCTGTTCAACATAAATTGGCTGACGGACTGATTAGATATCGCTGCCGCTTCCTCAATCATACTTTTGTCATCGTCAGTTAAACGCAGATCAATACGCTGCTTTTTAACAGCAGACATGTGAACTCTCCTGCTCCGTATAATATGTACGGCATATCACCGTACATAAGCATATCCTGAATTGTTCAATCTTTCTACAACCATTTCGATAAATATAAAAAAACCCGATGGCAGTTCAGCGCATCGGGTATTTTCATTTATCTATCTGTTACTTCGCATCAGTCGCCGTGCCGTTGGCGTGCCAGTCAAACACACCGAACTCAAAGCCTTTCAGATCGCCTTTCTCATCCCAGCTAAGCGGCCCCATCACGGTATCCACGGAGTTCGCTTTCAGGTATTTAGCGATCTCCGCCGGATCGTCAGACTGATTCAGCCCCGCTTGCAAAGATTGCAGCGCAGCGTAGGTGGTCCAGACGAACGCGCCGCTTGGGTCCTGTTTTTTCGCTTTGATCGCGTCAACAATCGGTTTGTTCGCCGGAACCTGATCGTAGTTCTTCGGCTTGGTCACCAGCAGCCCTTCCGCTGATTCGCCCGCAATGTTAGACAGCGAGACGTTAGCCACGCCTTCTGGCCCCATAAACTGAGTTTTCAGCCCTGCCGCGCGTGCCTGACGCAGGATTTGCCCCATTTCCGGGTGGTAACCGCCGTAGTAAACGAAATCGATATTCTCTTTCTTCAAACGCGCCACCAGGGTAGAGAAATCTTTTTCCCCGGCGGTGATGCCATCAAAGAACACCACGTTAGCATTGCCTTTCTTCAGACCGTCCTGCACTGCACGCGCCAGACCTTCGCCGTACTGCTGTTTGTCGTGAACGATAGCAATGCGTTGCGGTTTCACTTTCTCAAGAATATATTTCGCCGCCGTCGGCCCCTGGTCGGAGTCCAGGCCGGTGGTGCGCAGGATCAGCTGATAGCCACGGGCGGTCAGCTCTGGTGCGGTTGCCGCTGGGGTGATCATTAAAATGCCTTCGTCTTCGTAGATGTCAGACGCTGGCTGCGTTGATGAAGAGCAGAGGTGACCAATCACGTATTTAATGCCGTCGTTAACGACTTTGTTCGCCACCGCAACCGCCTGTTTCGGGTCACAGGCATCGTCATATTTTACGATTTGCAGTTTGTTGCCTTTGATACCACCTTTAGCATTGATATCCGCAACCGCCTGCTCTGCGCCAGTAAACTCCTGGTCACCGTACTGCGCCACCGGACCGGACATTGCGCCTACGACGGCGACTTTAATATCTTCTGCCAGAGCCATATTGCTGAATGCCAGCGCGATACATCCTGCCAGTAACGCTTTACCCTTTATGTTCATCCTGAGAATCCCCACTCTTCTGGTTATTACGTGTGTTGTGATGTTGTTGTGCAGCACTTTATTTCGTTTTATACGTAGCTACCCGTGCTTTAGCAGCATACTCTGCTAAAACATACCCCATTTTTATGATATTGGAATAGCTATTTTGACAGTTTATTAACAATCTGCGGGACAGTTGGCTTTTTCTACAAGAAGAAATTCACCTAAACAAGCGTTGGGGTAAAAATAGCCTGGTACATCAAATGATGATGCCATCACGCATACCTCAAACCTGAGCACGATAAAGCTTACCGAGCAAAATACATCACAATTCCCGTAATCAAATAAACAAAGTAATGGCAATAAACATTGCTGATAACTAGCCTGTACTCAGTTTTGGAATGGACCTCCCTTGAGCATTTTTCCTGATATGTTGTCTGGTTTCAAATATTCCTCATACCCCCCAAATGTTGCTCTATAGCATTTAATCTATTAGTAGAAACGGCTATAGCTCAATTGTGTTTTTCCAGATTGAGCATATCCCTTTTCCCATCCTGAAATTTAAAACAAGCATTAAATATATATAATTAGCATAAAGTCTATCTTCTTTAAGCGTAATACGTCCTCTTTTTATATATAATTCTTATAAATCATAAGTGTTGATTTATTTACTCGACGTATTTTTGGTTCACTGGAATATATTCATTAAATAAATATAAAAGTATTCAATTATCATTAATTATGATGAACAGCACATCATAAGCCCTGTTTTTTATTACAAACAATTTATTAGCAATTTTAGCTAATGCTATCAACTGTGATCTTGCTAACATTATCGCCAAATAAAAACAATATAATCAAAGGCCAAAGGTTACCTTGCTGAAAGCTAAAAACATTCATGTGTTGAATATTATTCATTATCTATCCTCTGTACATATTAAAAGGAATTTATCATTTGAACCAGTTCAATATTATAATTCTGACACACGGTGAGGCAGGGAATGCTTTACTCGCCAGTAGCGAAATGATTGTAGGTAAAACACCGCATACTACAGCTATTTCTCTGATGCCGGGAATGTCACCTGAAGCACTTATGCAACAAGTAAAAACCATACTCAATCCTGATGTAGAAACAATCATATTTACGGATATTTATGGCGGCACACCTTCAAATATCGCCTACCTTCTTTCACGAGAATTTCCCATTCGCTGCATCAGCGGTGTCAATCTGGCAATGTTAATTGAAGCCAACATGTTACAGGATTCTGACGAAGAACAGTCCTTTGATGAATATATTCAGCATATACATGATGCTGGTAAAGAGATGATTCAAACTTATTGTTTTAATAAAGGATGATAAACTATGAGTATAGTACATGCCCGTATTGATTACCGTTTAATTCATGGACAAGTCATAACAAAATGGCTAAAAAGGAGTGATGCAAATAAAATAATTGTTATTGATGATCCCTTGTCACGCGATCCTTTCCTGGCTGAAGTCTATAAGATGGCAGCGCCAAGTGGTGTTGAAGTCATAATGACCTCCATTGAAGATACGTTACAACGCTGGAACAGCAATAGTTTCTATGAAGGTAAATTACTAATTCTTTTCAAATCGATCGATTCTGCATTAAAAACTATACAAGGTGGTTTGATGTTAGAGGAATTACAAGTCGGTGGTGTTGAAAATACTCCGGGAAGAAAAATAGTCTTTAACCAAATATCACTCAACCACGAAGATGCCGACAAACTTCAAATCATCGAAGATAAGAATATCAAAGTTTATTTCCAAACTATTCCTGAAGAAGATCCTGCCAGCCTACAAAAAATCAAAAATAAGTTACCTTAATTAAGGAGAGGAGCTTATGTCTATTTTTACAGCAGCAATGATTGCCCTGGTATATTGGATATCCCAAGCAAAAGTATGGTACGGCTTTTCTATTATGCGTATGCCATTATCGATAGCACCTATTATGGGACTCATCTTTAATGATATGCCAACTGCTTTATCTGTTGGGGCCACCTTACAGATGATCTATATCGGGAGTATTGCCCCGGGAGGAAATCCTCCTGCAGATGAAGGTCTAGCCTCGTGTATAGCAATTCCAATTGCACTTACCGCAGGTATTAAACCAGAAATTGCTATCTCTTTGGCTATTCCACTGGGATTGCTCGGCGTTGTTCTGGAAAACGTACGCAAAACACTGAATACCACATTTATCCACATGGCTGATCGCTACGCAGAAAAAGGTGATATAAAAGGCATCCAACGCGCAGCCACAATATATCCTCTCCTGTTAGCCTTTCCGATGCGTTTTGTACCGGTATTCATCGCCTGCCTGTATGGCCCGGATGCCATTGCCTCTTTTGTAAACCTGCTTCCCGCCTGGTCGACGAATGGCCTGGCAATTGCCGGTAATATTCTGCCTGCACTCGGTTTTGCGATAACCATAATTGTTATCGGTAAGAAACAATACATCCCTCTGTTCATTATTGGCTTTTTCCTCGTGACCTATTCAGGCTTGAATACCATTGGCATCTCTATTTTTGGACTCTGTGCCGTCCTCTTATATATGCAGTCACAAAATACAAAAGGAACTAAAAATGGATAATATAATTGAGTCAGGATACTCAGAATCCTCCCCTATTACGAAAAGAGACGTTCAGATTGTTTGGCTAAAATGGCACGCGTTCTCTGAAACATCATTGAACTTTGAACGTTTACAAGCACTGGCATTTTGCAATGCAATGACAGGCGTATTGGCGAAGCTATACCCAGATGAAAAAGATCTCGCCAAAGCCTTACAGCGCCATTTAACCATGTTCAACACACAGGCTAACTGGGGCTCGGTTATCGCTGGTATTAGTATTGCACTGGAGGAAAAAGCCGCCCAGGAATCAGAAGAACAACGTGAATCAACAACACAACTTGTTACGGGTTTAAAAACCGGTCTTATGGGGCCTGTATCGGGTATTGGTGACACGTTAGACTTTGGTACATTGCGTCCCATTGTTATTGGTGTCTGTATCCCGTTTGTTATTCAGGGATATGTTATTGCTGCACTTCTCCCCCTGATTTACCAGGTTAGTTATATGTTCTTCGCCAGTCGATTTGCTCTTAATATCGGCTATAAAAAAGGGAAAGAGTCAATTCTGGAAATTTTGCATTCCGGGAGCATACATCGAATTATCGAAGGCGCTGGAATGTTCGGGCTGTTGATGATGGGGGCGCTTTCAGCAACGTATGTAAAAATTAAGACGCCATTGCATATTACAACCGGCGGTGGCAATACCATTGTCTTACAGGATATGCTAGATAAAATTGTCCCTAACATGTTGCCACTTATTGCCGTGTTGGGTATTTATTTTTACATACAAAAATGTGGCCCTCATTTCTTACGTATTCTGGTCACTATTCTTGTTTTGAGTCTTGCATTTTCTTTCTTTGGCCTTTTATAAAATGAAAAAGATAATTATCACTCCCCGGCCTTTTGTGGGTAAAGGCAAGGTCTATATTGATAAGTTAAAATCCGCAGGTTATCAAGTTGAATGTAATAACAGTGGAGGTCGATATAGCAAGGAAGAACTCATCGAGAAAATTAAAGACGCGAATGCCATTATCACCGGAAACGATCCTCTGAGCAGAGAAGTTATTGATCAGGCAAAAAACCTGAAGGTTATTTCAAAATATGGCGTAGGGTTAGATAACATAGATGTCGATTACGCAAATAGTAAAGACATCGTGGTACATAAAGCTCTTAATGCTAACTCTATTTCTGTTGCAGAAATGACTATTCTGATGATGCTCTCCAGTTCCCGAAAATATGTTGAAATCGAGAGTCAGGCAAGAAATGGTAAGGACATCAGGCTTGTCGGGTATGAGCTATATCAAAAAAATCTGGGATTAATTGGACTTGGTGCAATTGGTCAACATGTTGCTCATATTGCTCATTCTATGGGAATGACGATTACTGCTCATGATCCTCATATTGATAAAAGCAAGGTTCCATCCTATATAGAACTTAAATCACCTGATGAAATATATCAGTACAGCGATGTAATTTCTCTGCATTTACCTTTACTGGACAGTACTCGCAATATAATTAACGACTCTGTATTTGAGAAAATGAAATCTTCGGCTATTTTAATCAATACAGCCAGGGGTGGATTGGTCGATGAGAAAAGTTTATATACCGCACTTAGCAATCAGAAAATTGCTTTTGCCAGTGAAGATATTGAACTGAGAGAACGTTCAAAAGAACTCACCGAACTTAAAAATTATTCTATTACCCCTCATGCCGCTTCATTTACCGATGAGGCCGACCATAACACAATGCAAATTTCTATTAAAAACGTATTACAGGAACTGGAGAAAGAGTAATGAAAGAGCTTAAAGGGATTATTACCGCAATGGTAACGCCTTTCGATGAAACGGAAAAAATTGATATCACAGCGGCGAAAAAAATGGCGCGCTGGTTAGTAGATAATGGTGTTCATGGTTTATTCATTTGCGGAACTAATGGTGAATTCCATTTGCTTTCCGATGACGAAAAAGTTGAGTTAACAAAAGCCGTCGTTGAAGAGGTCGGTAATGAAGTTACCATTTGTGCAGGTGCTGGGTGCTGCAGCACAAAACAAACCATCGAATTGACTAAACGGTTAGTTGATGCGGGTGCCGATTATATTTCTGTTGTCACGCCGTACTATCTGGTACCAAATCAGGAAGATTTATACCGTCACTATTACGATATTGCCTTTAGCACAACAGCACCCATCATTCTCTATAACCTGCCGGGCCAGACAGGATTAAGCATCGAATACGAAACGGCAAATCGTTTAGCCGATATCAAAAATATCGTAGCGATAAAAGACAGTAGCGGTAAATTCGAAGTCCAGAAACAGTATCTGGAAATCGCTAAACATAAAAACTTTAAGGTATTAAACGGCTCTGACTCGTTAATGCTGGATGCATTTAAAGAAGGTTCTGTGGCTGCTGTCGCTGCAACGTCGAATGTTCTGCCTACGATTGAAGTCGATTTATATAATTACTTCATGGCCGGTGAAATGGAGAAGGCGCAGGAAGAGCGTAATAAAATGGATGCACTGCGCATGACGATCAAGAAAATGACCGCGCCTGCAGTAATGAAGGAAGCATTAAACCTGATGGGTGTGAAGGCAGGTATTACACGTAGACCAATTCATATGCCAAACGACGCGATCGTTGAAGACATCAAGGAAATGTTGAAAGGCTATAATTTCCTGTAAAGGACAAATGCCGGATGTATCTCTTGTCCTACAAGATAGCGTAAACAAAAACCCCCGGACTCAAATCCAGGGGTTATCTGTGGCAACTTAACGCGCTGCGCGATTACGCTTCAATAGCAGCGCGAAGTTTTTTCATCGCGTTCTTTTCAAGCTGACGCACACGCTCAGCGGAAACGCCGTAACGGTCAGCCAGTTCCTGCAACGTGGACTTGTTGTCTTCGTCCAGCCAGCGCGCGCGGATGATATCCTGGCTACGCTCGTCCAGACCTTGCATCGCGTCGGTCAGACGGTTTGCCGCCTGCTCTTCCCAGTTATCATCTTCAATACCGTCGGCAAAGTTAGATGATTTATCCTGCAGATAGAGCACCGGAGCCATCGGCTGGCTGTCGGAATCGTCGTCGGAAGACAGGTCAAAGGTCATGTCCTGTGCCGCCATACGTGATTCCATCTCACGTACGTCTTTGCTGGTTACGCCCAGTTCACGGGCCACCATCTCGACTTCATCCTGGTTAAACCAGCCCAGACGCTGCTTGGTTTTACGCAGGTTGAAGAACAGTTTGCGTTGCGCTTTGGTGGTCGCAACTTTGACGATACGCCAGTTACGCAGAACGTATTCGTGGATCTCTGCTTTGATCCAGTGAACGGCGAAGGAGACCAGGCGCACACCCACTTCCGGGTTAAAACGGCGCACTGCTTTCATCAGGCCGATGTTACCTTCCTGAATCAAATCCGCCTGTGGCAGGCCATAGCCCGCATAATTACGAGCAATATGAACAACAAACCGCAGGTGAGACAGGATCAGCGTTTTAGCTGCTTCCAGATCGCCATGGTAATGCAGCTTTTCAGCCAGCGCCCGCTCCTCGTCAGCCGACAACATCGGCCACGCGTTAGCTGCCCGGATGTAGGAATCCAGGTTGCCAACTGGGGCTAAAGCTAAACTTTGCATTTTGTCAGTCATTCAAATCCTCTCAATCGATATCTTCTGGCGCTTCAGTGGTAGCAACAACTGTGCCAGAGCTTAAGAGCAACGAGGTTATCATTCACTGTTTTATCAGACAGTGATTTTATCCACAAGTTCAATGCAACGCTGTGAATAAATTACGCACAAAATGTGACATAGAGATAAAATACCGGGAAGAGACAACGGGGTCTCT